>Ga0208767_1000267_pt1 | contig 39937 bp, 43 predicted proteins | sample VirMetDEL_Mar_21_FD_184514 | JGI IMG/M metagenome (GOLD analysis project Ga0208767, IMG submission 184514) | Aqueous microbial communities from the Delaware River and Bay under freshwater to marine salinity gradient to study organic matter... | ecosystem: Environmental > Aquatic > Marine >...
GCCATTTATCCTTCATGACTCACCTCCTGTTCTTCCTGATCTTTAACTGCAAGAATTGCTTGCTCCATTTCTCCCCTGGGTCCATCGGATTCATACGACCTCGGGATGTAACAGAGCATTCGGTAAGCTGTCTCGATGAGATTCTGGATCGCTTCTTCTCTTTCGTCACTCATGCCTGCAATCCTTTCCCATTATACTTCCACCCAATGACATCTCGCTCATGAAGGAACTCACTTCCTGGCTTTGCTCTCATGACATTATTGCCCCGTTCAAGTCCGCTATCCCAATGCTCTGGTTTCTGATCCATGGTAACCCTGTAGTCACCAATCATCTCGATGTCAGTGAACCCTGCGATGTTTAATAACCTCTCCATGCTCTGAGGTGTATGCAGGCCAGGGTATGATCGGATACCTAACCCCATGACAGGTGAAGCTGGGGTCCATGCTCCGTAGTGACCTGTCACGCTTCCCTTAACCTCGCACTGGTCAAAACCCACGTAAATGTAATCACCCGTGATCTGTCGAAGCTGAGACAATGCGAGGACAGGATTTAGAAGGTGACAGACAACATCTGAAATCCAAACCGTGTCAAACTTGGTTTTAAGTGATGCAGCGTTGTAGATCGTCTCATGGTGGAATTCATAATTAGCATCAACCAGCTTGGTCACCTCTCGCCTTCGATCCAGATCATCCCAGTCCATGGCATAAGTCTCTTTTCCCATCTGAGAAAAAAGCAGACTCCACCAACCGTCCCTACATCCTGCATCCAAGATTGTCTGTCCAGGGATGCTGTTGAACCAATCTTTCCCCATCACGTCAGACGTGTCCCATACGCCAGGTGAATGCGTTTGCTCGTCGCTCGCTACAATCTGAGCATCTTTAATTTTAAAAGTGTGATACATAGATTTACAAAAGCTCAATGATGCCTGTTGTCTGTGAAGGGGTATTGATGCGCCTGCACTTTTTACCCTGCCTGCCCAGGTGTTCTTGTATTCTCGGACTTTCTATCATTTTATGACTTTCTTTTTTAAATGTTCTATCAGTTTTTCCCCCTCTTTACCGCACACTCTCAGACCCTGAATGAATGACCTTGCTTTGTGCTTGTCCACTTGGTTTCGATCCAAGCAATCCTTCACATACTCAAGATACTTGCGTTCCTCATGGGGGTCGTGATTGTAAGCGTGAGAGGTAGTGGGAGGCAGGGGTTCCTCAAACCAGTAGATCTCCTTGGCTAAAAAAGCCTCGGATGCATCTTGCATGGCTTGAGGAAGAGTCCCCCAGGCACTCCTTTTTAAAACGTGCTTTTTAGGCTGCACGATCAGCCGTATTGAACCTGCTAATTTCGACAGGTTTGGTAGGCGTGTGACTAGGCCAGGAATCAACTCTCATGCATGACAAGAGTTTCTTGTAAGCTTCATCAACTTCCTTCCTGGCTTCAGCTAGATCAGCTTCTGCCAAGATGATCTCGCTCGATTCGTAAGGTGGTTCAGTCTCGATTACTGCAAAGATCCACCGCTTCACTTCCACTCCAGCTCTCTGAAGTATCTTACTGTAATGAACCTGCTGCCAATCGTAACCAAGGTCCCTCTGTTTCCAGAGGAATTTGCTAGGTCTGGCTCCACCTTTCATCGTGGTTTTGATGTCGATGACAGTGTCACCGCATAAAAGATCCACTCTACATTTAGCGTCGATGTCCTTGACAAACCTCTTTGCAAAGACAGAGACTTCAGTCTGAGGCTTCATTAGCTGGACCTCTCGGACCACAGACAGTTCGGAATATGCACCATACATCGATCGAATTGCCTGTAGGTCCGATTCTTTAATGACCTTCTTGCCCAGAGCTTCCTGTTCCTTCCACCAATCTTGATTCACCTTCTTTCTCTTATTGGAATACTCCTCAGGACAGGTAATCACCTCATTGGCGAAACGATCCGGTTCCAGTGCATACAGGTGAAACAAAGTCCCCTTCTCCATCGCTGGAGTGCTTGTGTAAGGGTAAATCTTGTTTCTGTATGACCAAAAAGCTTTCGGGCTTTCCCTCATCTTCTTTAGCTCAGAAGTGGATAAAGCTTTATCAGCTCGATACTCGGGATCGTCCAGTTTGTAGACGATCTCCGTCTTGTGATTAGAATGAAACGTCATCATGCTCCTCCACTTCTGCATGAACTACTGGTTCTCCCGTTTTTTTCTTATACTCTGGAGATTTAGCAATCTCAACCTGATCCCATTCCATCAATGCATCCCAGTTGTGAGGGTGATGCTCTATCTCGTATTCCATGAATGGGTTCTCAGCTTCAGGGACATCATAGCGGAACTGATCGGTCCCTGGCTTGCGAGGAATTTTAGAGTAGCTTTCAAACTTGCAATATTTCTTGCCATTTTTGGAAATAGCGTGACTAACATCGATAGTGAGAGCTTGCCCAAAGTGCGAGCTTGGCTCCAAAGACTTATCCAGCGATAGATTGGCCCCATTACATGCGGACAAGATCTTGTAAAGGTTTGAACCTTCCCCGTGGACGTTTGTTACTGTCACTCCTCTGATCGCAGGCTTTTCCGGTTCACCTTCCTTAAAAGATTTTCGGACCTCCACAAATTCAAAGGTAAGCTTTAATTTTTTAACTGGAGCTTTTTTAGGGTCGTAGTTTGGATGCGTCCCAAGATCCACGCAACTGATCAGCCTTGCTGAGTGTGGTCCTTCTGGAATAGGCGGTGCAAACGATGTCATCTGACTTACCGGTGCTACTAGTATGCTCATATATATTTATGCTTTCTTTGTTTTATTGTTTATTTGTCTTTGTTCTTCTAGGTCCTTGAGATCTGATTTTTGTAGTATCTCAAGAAAGTCTTCTGCGTTCGGGAGGATGGCTACCCATCGAGCTTCATGCCTCCAAACAATGACTGGTATCTCCCATGGCTTGCAGTCTCCTTCGGCCTGAGACATCCAGTCCTTTATTTTGCAAAGTTTGGTATTTTTAACTTCAAAGCGAATGGGGGACAGGGCTTCGCAAGTAACGTCGGGAGATTCGCATCCCATTTGGGACTGGTGAAATCCAGTCCGTTTGGCTTCCCACCCAAAAAATCGGAGGGTCTTCACCCACATGGATTCTCCCCTCTTACCTTTTTCTTTTGCGTTTACCATACGTAATCAATCCTCTCTCCTTAAATAGCTCCACGTAGTAGTTCATGGCTTCCTTGTAACTTTTGAACTCGGGGAAATCCTGGGCAATGTCATCCCAAAATAATCCAGAGTGCGTCCGAATTAATTTAAATTTCTTCACATTGTATCCTGCTGATGCTGTTAAGTTGAGGTGTTAGTCATAATCGCACATGTGAATAACTATCTCAAAATTTTTCTTTACTTATTTTTATGGGGTGTCAAACACCGATTATGCCAAGTATACGTGCAATTGGAAAAAAGTGTCTTGCAGCCTGGCTAGATGATAGGTTGCTCAATCGCTGGAAGAAGCTCTGTCATGAGTTGGACATGACCCAGACTGATCGACTGACTCTTCTAATAAAAGAAGATGTTGAGAAAGCAGATGCGAAAGCATTTCGGAAACGTCAACGCCAAGCAAAGTAGCTGCCCTGGTTGCCATAGCTGTTTGTTTTTTGGTGAGTTTCATAGGTGTTAGTCAATAGAAGGTCCAATTGTTTTTAAATTATATTTTGTGACATGGGACAATTACCGTCCCACCCTGTTTTTTTTAATTATAAACTTATCTCTTAATTGTAATGAGCGAACCTTATCCACAATGGCATTGTGGGGGTCTGGGGTTCAACTCCCCACGGCTCCACCATATTAATCAAGAGATTAATCTCTCTGATCAGGACCTGTCCGTTGTCGCGGACATGTGGTCTCATGGGCAATCTCTTGCTCAAGTTTGGTCAGATTGGCGAAGGTTGTATCTCGCTAGTGACCAATCGGTCAAGACTTCTATCGATTTATTTTTGTCCCACCTCAAGCAGGCAGATTGCAGCCATCGCTATTGTCAGGAATTCAAGTGGGTTTTAGATCGGCTTGACCTCTTCATGGACACCTCTCTCCCCATCTGCCAGATCCCCACAAAAAGCTGGTGGGGTTCTCTAGATGCGATGGGTGCTGGAAACACTGCTAGGAGGAAAGTTTCAGTGTTCCTGAACTGGTGTTTGCAACAGGGTTTTATAAATGAAGCAGTCAAGATTCCAGGAAAGCCATCCTATCCAAAAGGCGACATTGAAATTCTCAGCAACAAGGAAGTTTCCTCGTTAATCAAAAGTTGTCCTTTAGATTTACTGGGACACATTTGGCTTTGCCTTTGCCTGGGACTCAGAGTTGCTGAAGCTGAGAAAGTCGATCACCTTTCGGTCAAAGGTAATTATTTAATCGTGGGAGCCAATGCAGCAAAGACCAAAACCAGACGTGTCCTGGACTTGCCTGAACACCATGGACACTATGCACCATTAATCAGGCCCCAGGTGAACTTAAAAAAGAGGATGCTTTCTCTCAGGGAAGATTCAGGGATCACAAATTGGCCTCGCAATGTCATGAGGCATACTGCTGCTTCTCATTGGCTTAATAGATTACAATCTGCAGAGGCTGCAGCCCTCCACCTTGGGAATTCTCCCGTCATGCTTCACAGGCATTATAAAGCCCTAGTGACAAAAGATGAATCAGAAGAGTTTTTTTCGATTTGGGACAAACATGTCAAAACAGCTAAGTGACATCTCTTAGCTGTTTTGACAGCTAAGTGGTATCGCTTAACTGTCAATACGCATCAAAGACTTTCGTGCTACGCTGGAAGATTATTTTCTTTTTTCTTATTAAATGTGTTGACGTTTAATTAAACGTAATGCATATTACTCATGTCGCAGCAATAAGGCTGATATGACTAACACCTAAAAAGCAATTATGAATAGATCAGAAATTATCGCAACCGTAACAGAACATGCAGTCAATACCTTTGAATTCTCATGCTCATGGAGAAGTATCCCTGCCGTGATTGAAGAAGAGTTGAGGTTTCACGGCATCAAGCCAACAAAGCCTTTGGTTTTTTGGATTGTGAATTTAGCAAAGTTGGCATGGGCTGGAGAGGTTGAGCGTGTCAAAAACATTATCAACCAAGATGCCTAACACCTAGAAAGAAAGAATTATGAAAAAAGTTACTCGCAAAATTAGCTACCTTGAAACAGGACATGACTCATACCCCGAGCTAACACCCTTGAGCTTAGGAGCAGACCTAACAGCATTTTCTGCCATCCAAGACCTAGATAAATCATTTGTTGGCTCGACTCACTACCTCGGATTGTTTCCGTTTTGGAACGTCGAATACAAATACGACTTGAGAGACGTTAGCCCAAAAGCTCGTCAGGCAGTGCATCATGAGCTGCTCCGTAAAGGCAAGAAGCTCTCAGGCAAAAGCCCATCCATTAAAAAGATTATTGAAACAACTTTGTCAGCACTCAATGACTAACACCTAGAAAGAAAACATTATGACCATTGAAGAAGCAAAAAACATATACGCAAAAGTTGAGAGGAGCGATTCAGTTGCTGGATTGCCTGACATTTTGACGGCACTAGGTTTCTCTCCTGTTGAGGGGTATGAAGACTGTGTGATCACTCGATCAATGTTTGAAAGCATTGTTGAAAACATGCACCGAGAAGATGAAGACATCTCTGTTGATGGGTTGGCTGACATGCTCGATTTTTACAGTGAAAATGGACACGTTTGAATGACTAACACCTATATGAGAATTTTAGTTGCATGTGAATCAAGCGGAACTGTCAGGGATGCATTTATTGCTAAAGGTCACGAAGCAGTAAGTTGTGACATTTTACCCTCCGAGGTTGGAGGCCCTCACATTCAAGGGGACGTCCTTGAGGTGATTGATCAAGATTGGGACATGATGATAGCTCACCCACCCTGCACATACCTTTCATCTTCGGGGATGCATTGGACAACCAGAGGTCTCAGAGACCCTGAACTCACTGAAGATGCTTTAGCGTTTGTCCGCAAATTGCTCGATGCAGACATAGAGAAAGTTGCGGTTGAAAACCCAGTAGGAGCAATTAGCACTCGCATACGAAAACCTGATCAATACATTCACCCTTACCAATTCGGAGATGATGCATCCAAGAAAACCGGACTTTGGCTTAAAGGGTTGCCCTGCTTAATTCCCACTAATTACATCGAGCCAAGAATGGTGGGAGGGAAACCCAGATGGTCTAATCAAACCGATTCCGGTCAGAACAGATTAGGTCCATCGCAGGACCGGTGGAAACAACGATCCAAGACTTACCAAGGCATTGCACTGGCAATGGCAAACCAGTGGCAGTATGACTAACACCTTAACATTGCAATGAGAACACTTTTACTAATATTCCTAATAAACACCTCTGCCCTCGCTGACCATGTGGTCGCATTGACCATATTGGCTGAAGCTAGGGGGGAAGGCAGGGAAGGCATGGAACTGGTTGCCGGGTGTATCCTGCAAAGATCCATTGATCGGAATCTGACGATGCGACAAGTCTGTTTGCAGAGGCTTCAATTCAGTTGCTGGAATGGGAAGTCCTACAAGGACCTTGCTCCCCTGCTCAAGACTCCTCAGGCTAAGTATGCCATTTGGCTGGAGGAAAACCCTCACCGATTAAATTTGGAAGCGATGCAGGGAATTAATCATTACCATGCCACTTGGATGAAAAGGAAACCGTATTGGGCCAAGGGAAGAAAACCCTTGATCAAATACAAAAGGCATGTGTTCTATCGCCTATGACCGAGAAGCGTAAAGTAGGTCCCCCAAAGGGATCGCAAAATAGAATCAAGGTGGCAGGGAAACCTGCCTCCTCCTTTCTCAATATGAGATGCAGACCAGATCAGAAGGATGCCTGGGTGAAAGCTGCCAAGGGAGATGGCAAGTCCCTTACAGACTGGGTATCGGACACACTGGATGACGCTTGCAAATAGTGTTAGTCACCGAGTAAATTGGTTGTGTGAAAATCACGTCCGTTTACCTCGATGTCCTTTATGAAGCCCAACCAGACTGCAAGACAATAGACATATCCATTGACCAGCATTCTCAGAGATTTGCTGTTCTCCATGGTGGTCTGAGAATGATTTCAATGATCCTTCCTGACGAGTTCGTTGGGAGGGATGTTGATGTGTCAGTCAAAAGTGATGGTCAACTGGTCATCGGTAGCATTACTTCACGCTCTATAACCCATGGACCTCTCGGTGTTCAGCATGACCCCAGAGGTATCGAGGAATGCTTGCAGAATGCCTCCTCTGCTCCCGTCTCCCTGCAGTGGTTTGCTACTTGGAGGTGTAACTATAAATGCAGTTACTGCTGGCAAGAGACAGTTCGTGACAGTTACCGAAAAGAGAAGCCTGCCAAGAAAGCACCGCATGAGTGGGCCGAAGCATTGCTGAGACTTGACCCTAAGGAGGTGTATATCAGTGGAGGTGAACCCACCACCTTGCCGAATTTCACCAAGATAGTTGAGACTGTTGGCTCCCGTGTCCCCGTCAACATTACATCAAACTTAGGTAACTCTTTTGACATCGATACTTGGGAAAAAGAAGTCAGCCCAGAATCCCTGGATTGTGTCACATTTTCTTTCCACCCCACCCAACAATTATTTGACGAATATTCCAGGAAGCTTCGCCATTTTGTGAGTGTTTATGGATCAAGCAAAACAGGGTCTGAACTGGTCATGCACCCTGGTCAAACTCAGTATGAACAGCCACTCAGAGACCTGGCATCTGAGCTGGATTTAAGAACGCTAAACATAGATATTTTCCACCAACAACCTACGCTTTACCCACCCGTTGCAGGAACGTGTGCCAACGAAACTCCATCCTATGAACCGAGACTTACAACCCTTCCCAGACATGCCCCTGGAGATACTAGTCCGCATTATTGCATCGCTGGTGTAACCAGGCTGAACATTGATCCAGTAGGTGATGCTTACACATGCATGTCTGCCATTGATCGAAGTAAGATGTTTGGCAAACATTCGCTCCCTCACTACTCGCCTGTAGGCAATGTTTTTGACGAAGGCTTCCGTATGCAGAAGGAACCAGTTATGTGCTGGGAAACTTTCAGGTGTTCTGGTTGTGATGTGGCAAAAGTCAAAGAATCTTGGGTGCAGCACCCTTACCCTCATGAACTCCCTTTACCTCAATAAATTTATGAGACACAAAGTATTGTTAGTAGGAAGTGGTCCTTACATTAAGGAGTGGTGGGCCTTGCACCACGATAAGATAGGGAAAGTCTCCTGCATGAACACGGCAATTGAAGTGGTGGGAGCGAGGCATCACAGGTGGTATCTGAGTAGTGACTACATGCATAACAGACAGTGGACTTTTCAAGGTATGCGCGAGCGGATTGGGGAGCATATCCTTGGTCTTAGAATAGTGGCAAGTTTCCTATCCACTCCTCACTGGTATAAATGCCCATACGGTGGAACCATGCTGATCAACTCTATTTACGACATCCTCAATCGGGCCACCATAGGTGAAACGCCTGTTGAGCTTAACTTGATAGGATGTGATCTAGATTACAGTAAACCAAAAACCCACTTCTACCCAGGAGGCACTGCAGATCCGAAACGCATTCCTGATGACGTAATGCTAGGACATCTTAACAAGGTTGAGAAAGATTTCGACCCAATGCACAAGATCGTTAACTTAGGACCTCAACCATCATTCCTGCCTTTCGAGCCAGGTGACCCAGACTTGTCATGGTCTACTTAATAACTTCAGGAACCAGCTCGCACGATAGCCTTCGACAAGACTACTTTGAGCCAAGCTTGAATCGATGTGAGCCTGTCGAATGGTTGCACTTTCAGAAACAAAGCCAGGACCCAGGCAACTTCATGTCAGGTGATTGGCTGGACTCAGTTGGGTGGGCTACCAGGAATGCATTAGATGCCACAAAAATAGTCCCTCAAGGACGTGTGATGGTGATTGCGGATCTTGACATTACTTGGCTCCCTGGTGCATTCACAGAGCTTGAAAGTATCGCTCAAAACGGCATCTGGGCAATGAGGGAGAATAGGAAGGGTTTAATTAATACAGGGATAATTGCAGCTCGAAACACTAGCCCTTTTCGATGGTTACTGGATCAGGTTATCGAGGAGATGGATCACTCTGGGTTACATGATCAGGACGCTTTGCGTAATGTTGCCTTTGACAGGGTCAACTTGCTCCCGTCATCGTTTGCAAACACCAAGACTCTGGGTATGACGAAAAGGAAAGATATTCTTTGCTACCACGCAATCTGTAGTATTGCAGATGACCAGGAATCCAGTGTAGAGAAGAAAAAGAAATTGTTGGATAAATTTATTGACGGTGACTAACACCGGTAATAATGTGTCTCCGAGATAAAAAGTTGCGGACCAAGTGAACGTCTCACTTGGAGTTTCCCGTAGTTTTGCTAATTAGGTTCATAGGTAACACTAGTCCCCTCCCCTTGCTGTTGGATGCAAATAGGGGAGGGTTTTTTATTTGCCCATCTTAGCCAGGTGTCGCTCTGCCTTTTCGATGGACTTGAACACGGGACCAATGCGCTTTCCTTGTGTGCTGTAAATTCTGATACCAGCTCTAAGCGATGTCTGAACTGCACGGTCACCTCGCTCATTTGTGTATATTGCTCCACCTCGTTTGTTAAGATCTCTCGTCTTGTTCAGCTTGACCTCAGGGCTGTAGCGAGGCATTCCCTGGCTTGAGATCTTCTTTTTAACACTGTCATTTAAGGCAACGTAATTTGCTTCCAGGTCATCGGAAATCATTTTTCTGACAGGTTTCAGGCGATTGCCGTTGCCGTCTTTGGTTTGTTTCCAGATTTTGAGTTTTGGAAGCTTGTCATCGTAAAAGCCTCTCATGCCTTTACCGCCCAGACGAAGGTTCTCACCTTCAAGGACGGCATTTCTCATACCCTCCCCTGAACTCTCCATGTTGTCCAATGCACGTTGCGTTAGTTCTTTCCCTATGTAGTCAGGCAACTTCTCTTTTGATATGTTTGTTTCAACGGTTTTGAATACGTCCTCGTTCGGCATTCTCACCATCAGTTCATAGCTGCCTTCTCCGTAATCAATAACGTCAATACCTGTTACTTTATCACCAAGCTGATACCTAGCATTTTGGGTGTCACCTCTCGTCCAGGCAATGGCGTCATAACCTTCGTCTGCTGCGAGCTTGAGCATTCGCTTCATGCTAAACTCAGGCCATGATTTCTTGAAGGGTGCGTTGGGAGTTTCGCCCATGGTGTCTAGAGTATTCTCCAGTTCCTCCATGCGGTTGATTTTTGCTGTGAGTTCCCTGCCCTCTTCGAGCATCTTCTGGTAAGTTGACTTATGCTTCTCCATTAGCCTTGCCTTCGCTTTGATTTCCCTTTCATTCTCGGGTTGCCAGGCTAATGCAAGGTCTTGGTTCTTCTCGAAATCTACAAGCGACTCACCCCACCGCTTGTAGATTTGCCTTGGGTCACCTTTCTGATAATAATCATTATACTCTCTTATAAGGTTCTTGCGATCCTTGTGATAGTAACCCTCCTTTCTCCCTTCCTGGTGCCAGTCCGATTGTATTTCCTCCAAGAACAGTATCTTTTCGCCATCTGGACCAATACGGTCATTGTGACGAACGTGAGAAACGATGTTGCTTTGATCGAAATGGGAGGAATCGTAAGGACCAAAACGACTTGCCTGAGCGTCAGGGTGGACTGGGTGCATTAGGGGAGGTGAGTTGTCAACTTTTGGAAGCGTTAACAGTCTCTCAGTATATGTGTCTGGTTCGGCACCTGGTTCTGTATAACTAGAATACCTGGTGTAATCAGTCGTTTCAGGTAAGTTTTCATTGAGATCTACACGGTATCTTCCATCAAAATCCTCTTCTAGCATGGTGGATAAAGCGTCTTCTGCCATTGCTTTATCTGTGAAAGTAGAATTAATCCGTGCCAAATCGTAAGGCTTTATGACATACTCATCAAGGCGATTTGGGTCGAAATCGAAGTTTCTTTTTTCACTTTCACTTAGATTCTTAACTAACTGGATCTCATAATTGCTCGCCTCTTCCTTCACCCATTCATTAAGGATTTCATCCTTAGCCATTAAAGCTTCCTCAGGAGTGTCGAAAGGACCCTGAGTGGTAGAGTTGTCTAGCCTTTCAGTGTCAACAATCCAGTAAGATGATGCTCCATCATTTGGAGCAAGAGCAGTCACCTTCGCCTTGCTTACCTCAACCATCTCAATCTGGTTAGCTTTAATAAAGTCCAGAACCTCCTCCTTGTTCACCCTCGGGTTGTCTTTGAGGAATGTGTCCAGCCCTATGTCCTCGATTTCCTCTGCCTTGACTCCGGCCTTTTCCATGGCTTTCAGGAATTGCTGTCCAGTGCCTCTCTTTTGCTGCATTCCCTCAATGGCTTCTTGAGCTTTTGAATACATACCCAGGGAGTCGAGTTCTCGTTGGGGGGAGAAGCGGAAGCTATCAGATTGTGACCTGTATTTTTTTCGTTCGTCTCTCGCTCCCCTAGCCTTATCACCTCTTTGGTGCTTCTCGTCTAGAGCAACCTGTCTTGCAGCCTCATCTTGCCAAGTCAGTCTCTGGGTTCCGTTTCTGTAAACATTTCGGCCTTTCCTTCTAGTAGCTTTACCTTTCTCAATGGGTTGCACTCCAGATGAAGAAATGACTCTCAAGCTGAAAGTGTGCTGTTGTTTATCAGCACCGTATGAGTCATTCAGAACTTCAGCAACGATTTCCCTGTCCCCCAAGTATGAAGGTTTTTTCCATGAGCCACCGAAAACTCCTTCTGTGAATTTTATGGTGTCACCTTTGGCAACGTCTCCAGTTGCAGTTTGCCAAGAATCAGGTATGGAGGGAGCAGAGTTTTTAAGGGGACGGGATGGGGAGAAGCGGACTTCCCCACTGGCAAGCTTGTCTAGCACAACTCCTGCCCCCATGAGAACAGCAGAATTCGGTTTACCCGATTTAGTTGCTACATCTTTCCGAGAAGTGAGGTTGGTCACTTCTGTGAACTCCTTAAGAAATGCTTTCTCTTTTAATCCTACAAAGTATGGGTAGTTCTCGTTTAGTTCCGGTCTATACTCTGGTGATTTACCTCCATACTCAGCAATAGCCAGGAGAGTCCCTGGACCAATGCCCTCGTAGGCAGGTTCTCTTAGTTCATTGGCTACAGTCTCAAGATCCATACCCAGTTCCTTAAGCCTGCTTTGTTTTATTGGAAGGGTTTTACCGTCAAGCTTAGTGTAAATTACAGGTGCTGCCTTCCATGGAATCTCTTCAAACACTTTGGCAAAATCCTTGTAAGTCTTTATGCCAGCAATGGTGGACATTTGCTGCTTTGTGAGTGGAGACTTCTCTGCTTTGGAGTTAATGATCCTATTCATTGCCTCCTTGATATGCTTGTTAGCCTCCCTTGCTGTTACCTTACCTGTTTCAACAAGTTCCTCCCACTTCAGTCCATAATACCTTCGAGCAAGCTTACTGTTCAAATGGTTGTTGGGCTTCATGGACGTGATACCCACTAACGGGAACCCGTCCCTGCGAAGGCGAGTGATAAAAGCCTTTGCTGAGTTTATATTAGTAAAACCCCATCCATCATATAATGCTAAATGTCCTGGTCCACCTCGGAACTGAACAGCTACACCGTTAGCATTCCGGTCCCTTGCTCCAGAGGAGTCAGTAGTGAGGACTTGGATCTTTTTGTTGTTTAAGTCTCTCAGGTCTATGTTGGGATTGTCTGGGGATGGGCTGAATCTAGCTAAGTCTGCTGGCTTCAGAACTGTTGTCTGTCCTGGTTTAAAAGTTCTGGGTCTGAAGTTAACCCCTGCTCGATTGTAAGCGTCTTCCGAGAAGTTGACCTTGGTATCCCTGGTTGTCATCTGGACAATGCGATCCAGTCTGAAATCTCGCCAGGGAAAGTTTTTCTCTACCTCGTTAAACTTAGTGCCTTCAGGGACGAGGATATTGTTTTTCTGATTCCTGACCCTAAGGACCTTATTCAGTATATCTCTCTTCTTTGCCGATCCCAGGACCTCTGCTGTTGGTGTTTGACCAGAGGACAATGCATCCAGGTAAGTCAGGAGATCTCGTTGCATCTCCTCTATGTTGCTAAATTCTTTCTGGGTCTCTGGGTTTGCAAACTCTTTGGCTACTCTTTGATCCAAGAGCGTCTTGTCTGCAACCTTAACTCGCATGGTTCCTGTCTCAGGGGACACAATGAAATTGTAAAGAATCGCATCTCGGTTGCTCAAAGGCAGATTACGGTATCGAGTCCCTTTTTTTACCTTCGTGGTAGCTGCAGCATACAAAACATTCATCAACCCACTGTCATCTGGCATCTCCTTGATCTTCTCCAAGGCTTTTCGGAGGGTTCCAGTAATTGCATCTGAAGCCAAGAGGGCATCGATCTGTTTTCTGCTGAAACGTAGGCCTGAGTAGTTGCCTCTTTCATCTCGGATCAATCCTCCCGTGTCATCTACTGAATCCAAAACCTTAGCCATGGTCCTGGTTCGTTCTGCTTCGATCTTCTTGACCTGAGCAGCACTCTTAATCATCTCTCTCTTACCAGTGGCTGTTACCCTGGCAGCACCCATATCGACAAGTTCCTGGAAGATGGCATCATCCTTCAAGTCAAAGTCACTGTAGACTCGGACAGGAGTATCTACGGAAAGGTTGATGTTTCTCTTGGACCTTCTCCTTGCTCTGACCAAATCGTCAATGGATCTGTTGATCGCTTTTGACTGCTTGATAGGGGTGTCGAAAATGTCGCTTTTAAAAGTGTTGTGAACCCTGTCAAGCTTGCCTGCTACGAATCGATCAGTGATACCTCGGATAGCTTCCCTGATGGGGTTGCCTTTAAATAAATAATTACTGTCTTTGCCTTTAATGTAATTGGCGAAGTATTCAGCACCGATCTCTTCCAGGATTGAATTAAATTTCTTGTCTCGATCTGATTTGCCTGGAGTGTCATCAGTCACCAGAAGCTTGCCTGACTTTTCATAGTCATTGATCAGCGTGTCGATCTCCTGATCTTTGTAAAGCTTGCCTACCTGATCCTTGATGCGCTGAACCATGACTTCAAAGCCATCAATTCTCGCAATAGCATGGAAGGTTTCATGAGCTAACGTTCGTAGGTCTGAATTGGTGTTTAGGTGGATGACAGGTCTGCCACCTTCTTGAGTGTAAGCACCTCCACCACCTTTGAGGGTGATGTCTTTTCCCTGGGCATCCTGACCTATAACAGTTTCATCAGTCCCGTATCGAATGATGGGTTCTGCTTCAGAAGTTGAGCCAAGTATGACCTGCTCCAGATCCATTGCTCGGATCAAGTCATCTCTGTTTGTGTAGCGTCCCAGGGAAGCCCTGTCTTCATCGCTTTTACTTTCGAGCCATGTGACTAGATCACTGTCTTGAGCTGCCCTCTTTGCTGCTCCTGTTGCTCCTTCAACAAACCTCCCCATGGTTCCACCGAATGCACCCATGGCACCACCAGAACCAATACCCTGAGCTAACCCCTCAACCCCTCCTGTTGCCAGACCTATGCCTGCACCAATACCTACACCTGTCACTGCACCTGATGCAGCCCTGCCAGCATAGTTGGTGGGAGTGTCCAGGAACTTGAGCTTACCAGCAAGGTAGCCAGCAGCAGTGTCTGGTGAGTTGAGTGCCATCCTTGCAAGGCCACCAGATCTGGTAGGGTTGACCTTCATGGCGTCCCCGAAATTACGTAGCAATCCACCAGCAACTTCCATTGCTGCAGGAACACCAGCAACAGCCAGAGTTCCCATGCCTGCAGTGCCAAGGTCCAAGGCTCCTACGCCAACTGCAGCACCCACTCCCCCAGGGACTGCATACCTGCCAAGGCCACCGCTTGCTTCGTCAACTTTTGAAGCCAGGTTGCCCACGGCATCAGTTGCACTGGACCGCAAGTCACTGAGTCTCCTTCCACCAGCAGACATCATATCGCCTGCAGCGGATACTGCTCCTCCGGTCACTCTACCTGTTGTCTTGGCAATCGCAGTTCCTACTTTGGAGCCAGGTATAAGTAAGCTTGGATCTGCAAACTCACCAAGGAATTCTGCTGCACCTTGGTTGAATTTCTCAGGGTCAATCTTTGCTCCATTGGCCCCTGCCCATTCCATGTACTCATTCCAGGCAGATTTATCACCTCGATCAATTTTGGACCTGACGTTCTGCAGTTCTTTGACCTTCAGAAAACGTCTGTATTGGTTTTCTTTTTCGTCATCAGTCCTACCACCAAACCCTTCGATTTTAGACATGAGGTAACCTTGAGCCATACGTCCCATGGTTTCAGTGTCGTAAGTCCCTCTGCCAACTCCTTCTGCCAGAGTTCTCGCAGAAACTCCCATCTCAAGAGGGTTTGCGAATGTCTTGAGGAACTCTGGTAGATTGGTAAGAAGTCTTCCTGCAGTGGAAGTGAATGCGTCTGCTGCCATTCCAGCAAACCGTCCTGCAGTCATATCGGGCCTTGCCTGCAGATACCTCTCATGATCCTCCTTGGAAAGAGATGCTGCAGGAGTGTCAGGGTTCTCAAATCGAGCTACCAGCTTTTCGTCTGGCTCGGGATAGTCGCGTGTAATGATTTCGTCAATCCTGCTGTCCGACATATCGTCCGGGAATTGCAGGTTTACATCATAATCTTGCAGGTAGATGTTTTGCATTATCGGGAAATAAGATTGCCATCACTTCCGTATGTTTTCACTAGACCCTGTTGCATGGACTGGGAAGGTGCCGAAAAGGACGGGAAAGATGCTCCTCCTCTTGTATTAAAAGAATCTTCAATCGGCTTTGTTATTGCCTGTATGGCATTTTTTCTCAATTGAGCCTTCAACTCCATTGTTTCATCGCTATCCCCAGCGGAAGGGAAATACTTTATCATATCGTTCTTGTATTCCTCCTTTCCTATAGCTGCACCAGATTCCCTCCTCAAATTAGCAGTAATCCAATCAGTCATGGCTGCTTCATACTGTCGCCTTTCTTGGCTTTTTAATTGACCTGGAATAACTGACAAGATTCCTTGCATCGGGCCTGATCTATCATACCTGTCAGAGATTACTGCAAGTTTCGCATCAGCACTTTCCATTCGGTTTGCGAAGCCAATAGCTTTTCTTGCCTCCGAATCAAGCTTGGGTGCGTCCACTTTTGGCCCCATGAGCAATGAATAAATAGTGCTTGCTGCAAGAGGGTTGTCCTCAATGAGTTTGTTTATGTTCTTGGCTCGGGACTTGGCAAATTCTTCTGCTGTTTGTGGACGGGTATCTGGCTTGTCCAACTCTGCTTGTTGCTTCGCTTCTAAAAGCTGAAGCTTATTCTTAGCGTCTTCCAATCCTCTGAGCTGATCCTGATAAGCCTGCCTTTGCTCCATGACCTGAGCTTCGTCCTCTCTGTTAGGTGCAGCCTGGTTCTGCATGAACTGACCTACCTGACCAATTTGCTGTTGCATCCTTGCATCCTTTTGCTGGTTAGCTTTTGCGCTTCGGGACAATGGATCTCCAGCGAATCGATCTGCCAGTGTAGGCTGAAAGTTTTGAGGCTCCTCGGGTAGATCATAAATTGGAGGAGGAACTTCCATTCGGACATCTTTCGCTTCCATGGTGGGAGCGAAGTTCTTAATACCCTCCTCCAGTCTTCCTACTTCAGATCGGGCCTGATCGATCTCACCTGAGTAATCAGCCCTTTGGTAAGGAACGTTTCCAGGCATGTTAGCCTGCATGAATCCAGAGATAGCAGCATTGCCTTGCTTGACCTGGTTCACCTTCATCTGGCTTTCGGCAACCTTTGCGTCATGCAATTCCTTCGCCATGGAAACAATGTAGCCTTCGGAGATTCCTTGAAGTTGCCCAAGGCCCTGATCATCAAGGAAAGCTTTCCAGTTGCCTGGATCTACGTTGTATTTTTCAGCCAAGGAATCCGCATGAGGGAGAAGCTTTGAACGCAACGATGCAGCTTGGCTTTTAGCCTTAGCTCTGCCTCTTATGCCTCTGCTTAACCCTTCTCCAAAGGCTTCGATGCCTCGGGCAATGTTTTGACCAGATTGATCAACTACGTTTTGCTGAGTGATTCCTTGCCCTGTGTAACTTTGTTGTGAGAATGCCATATTATCCCGTTATAAAAGATTTAAACCCTCCAGCGTCCCCTATTCCACCTGCCAACCCTCCTGCAGCACCTAATCCTGCTCCAAGCATTGCTGTCCTGTTATTTGCTGCAGACATTGCTGCATTGCTTGCAGCGTTAAAATTGTTCGCATACAGACTACCAGCATAAGCAGACTCGGGATTGAATACATTGCCTGGGTTCATTCCTTGACCTTGGCCTGCAATCATTCCTGCTTGATTCACGTTTACACCAGGTCTCCCCAGGATAGCCATGAATGGGTCTTGTGTGTTAGCTGCATTCATGCCTGCTATCTGTTGAGCGAATCCCTGCCTACGTCTTTGCAGTTGCTCTGCTTGCAGCCCCTTAACCAGTGCCTCCTGCCCTACGTCTGCCATACCAAACCCCATACCTCTTGCTGCTTGCGCTGACCTAACCTGTTGCTCCATTTCTCTTGCGAGTGCAGGAGGTAAGCTTGATCCTGCCTGAAGCTCTGACATGGCCTGAGCATTGAGTTCGTCCATCAGTGCAGCTTGTTCTGGGTTGGCAGCCTTGAAAGCTTCACTAGCCCTGACACCTAAGTCTTCGACATCGGTTATATCTGCCTCTCGGGCCACCCTTCGTGCGTTGGCTTCAGCCTGTCCCAGGCGAGGCATAACCTCGTTCTCGTACAGCTCTAGAAGCCCTGGCTGACCGTCCTTTCCCATCATGGTTTCGCGCAAGACTCGCAGATCCAACTGAGCGTATGCTGGTCTCCCATATTCGTCAGACGCTTCCGCTGCATACTTGTCTGGTGCCAAGTCTATTTGTGTTTGTAAAGTGTCTCCCATCTCCTTCGCATAACTGCGAGGCTCAGGCATGTCAGGTGCATACATTCCCATAATTATCCTTTTGGTATTCCCTATGTAGGGCTGTAAATTCTCTCAATGATTTCCATCCACCGCATAGGTAGACGCAGGCAAAAATAACTTCGTGGTATTGGCTTTTCAGGACATCTGAGTGACACCGCTGAACAGGGTCTTCGCTCTTTCCCCATTTGTTAGAATCCAGCCAGGTGTTACTGGACAGAATTAGTAGTGGCATGAGGAAGGACTGGTTAGCCAGGTAGAAAGGGTTGGTCGATAAAGCAGTCATCCATGCCAGTTGCATTTCGACAACTTCTTCATCACTGATGGTTTTATCCTGATCGATCAGGTCATCAATCTGGTGAGACCAATTGGCGAACAGCTCCACAAAAGACCAGGCTTGCTTGTTGTTGTTAGCAAGTCTTAGAAAGTCTTCTTTTATGGAGTTATCAAATCGCATCAAGCAATTTTTACCACTTTGACAGTGCTGTAAATTTCAACATGACCAGACAGGTTTGCAGGTCTTCCCAGACCATAGGTGGCCCTTCCGTATTGGCTTTTGAACTTCAATGAAAAAGTCTTTGTGTCTGTGATCGTCACGATTCCACTTGCAAAAGTCCATTGCGTCTCAGTGTTTTTGCTGGACCCACCACCAGCAGAACTTCCGTTGACTGCTATTGAAGCGTCCGTTGTGTTTTCTATCCAGCAAAGGAAATTCCCAGTATCTGCTGCTGGGGTTTTTGCTTCTATTAAATACGTGCCAGCATCCAGATCCCATGTATTTGCGCTGGTATCAAAGTCAGCCAATATCGATGAAGGGTCACTGCTTTGGTTTAGGTCTCTTACCTGGTCTGTCCCATCACTGGCTCCACCATTGGTGTTTGTTGCTTTTTCATCCCACATTGTTGCGACCCCTCCGAAGCTATGCGAGGACTTAGTCTCCCACTGTATTGTTCCGCTCCCGTCAGTGGATATGTATTTGTTTGCACCATCGGTCGCAATTTGCGTGATGTTAATACTACTAACCCCAGCTTGGGCTGACCATTCAGGGTCATTGTCCGCACCTTTGGTTTTGAGGAAATACCCATCAGTCCCTGGTGGCAATGTAACCAAGTCTCCTGACGCATTGTAATACAACAATTGCCCATGAGTCCCTGCTGCAAGCTTGGTTAAAGCCAAGTTGTGGTCGTCAACCTTGCTGTTGATGTCGATGCTGTCAGCGAGCTTTTGGGTGGTGACCGCACCATCTGTTATTTCACTGGAATCAACTGTTCCAGCCAGGGAGATGCCTGGGGTTCCAAGTAAGTTGAGTTTTGAATAAGTAACTCTCTCACTTGCTGAAAACTGGTAGCCAGGTTGAACGTCAAATGTTATAGCCATGTTATGTTAAAGTTGAGTCTTGTGCTGCAGGAATGAACCACTTTGCTGTAGTGTCATGCGCGAATATCGCAAAGTTGCCTGAAGAAAGCGTGTAGCTGCTGTCGAACGGGTAGTCTTCCCAATCGGTGGAGGTTATCGCTATGTTTGCATTGCCGGAGTTTTTGTTCAAAATTATTTTCAGGCCAGCAACTCCCACTGTTGGGGTTGGCAATGCGTACGTGAAGGGCGAATACTGCGAGATAATGCTGACTACATAATCATTTGTGATCACGTTGGTCTCGACAGTTAGTAATGACTGCAGGAATGTGATCGCATTGCCCAGGCGAATGGTAGGGTTACCCCCTTCCCCATTTGCATTTGTCCACTCCAGCCCCGTCGATGCAAGAAAGGTTTTGAGGACAGATCCTCCATTCCCGTCAAGCTGAACGAACCCTGCTGAACCACTTAGGTTATCGATGGATCGAATGTTACCATTTGCGTAGTTCAAATGCTCAAGGACATTGATAAATTCTGTCCTTGAAACAGTGGTTGAACCTACGGGTGCGTTTGCAGTGTCGATTGAAAAATTAGTTGTGCTGTCTGGCATTAATGTAGTCCTCCGTGTAAACCTTCTCGTCTTTGTCCAGGTGTAGATCCAGCAGTGATTGAATGAACTCTCACTCTGCCTTCAAGGGATTCAAATTTAATTTGGTAGTATGCTCCCCTGCGATTAACTCGCAGTTTGTGAGAGTAATACTGGTGCAGATCCAAGACCATTCCCTGGGTTCCCAGGCTAGTTCCTCCATCGGCTTCGTTGTTGTCTAAGATGACTGAGTAATCCTCTTTACCTGGGTTTTCATGGTCATCATTGATGTTAGTGACATCCCAATCCGAGATGCCGAAAGTCATGTATTTGGTCCTCTCAGGAAACGTGTAGCTTGCATCATCGAGGATGACTGTCTCCTCCTTGACTCCATCAACAATTGCAGTGATTCGATACTTGGGGTCCCAGGTCGAAACAAACAATTGCGACTCCTGGAATCGTCTTCGATCCCCCGAAGAAAAACCGTATCCTCTTGTTGTCACTGAAAACAGGATCGGTGTTTCCGTTGCCTTGACTTTGCTTGATGAAATAGCAGTCAGGTAAGGGCTGTTGGTCTGCAGAAATATTGGGCTGGAATTTGTGAATCTCACTCCGCAATCAAGCTTTGTGACTGAATCAACATTGTCCTCCCAATCGCCTGAATTGTAGCCGTCAAAAAGATTGTCCGCAGTTGCATCACAATGAGGCAGAGATTCATCTCCCATGTCCCATACACCGTCTCCAGCCAATGCTCCTGTCCTTGGGTCAATCACTATGGGATCGGTGCCATCGATGACTGTATCGTCTTCGGAATCGATCAGCGTATCCAATCGAGTTCCTACAACCCTGGTTCCATTGTTGACGGTGACAGTAGTGTCAATCTCTGGTTGACGAGTAAGAACCAGGTCACAGGTGTAGACTGAAGCGTCTCTGTTGACATGTTCTGTTTCAGCGTATTCGTAAAGCCCTACGACACCGTTATAATCGACGTAAAATAATTGTTCAGTTCCCTGGAAATCTGAGATGAAAAAATACTTAACATTGATGGCTTCGCCTTCATCAACGCCACTCCATGCCTGGTTTAGAAAGTCGTAAACAATGACTGCATTGTTTTTCTGGGAACCATCCAAAGGAACTGAGAGATAGTATCTATTCTGGAAATACGAAGCACATGCAGTGACCTTCGCCACTGACATATCAATCCTGTCTATAATAGGCTGCAGAGGGGTGCTATTTGGCTCAGAAACGCCTTGTAGCTTGTTTTGTTCAGTCTGCCTTAGTGATACGACTCCACGCTGGGAAAGAAACCACAAATCGGCTCCTACGTTGGCTACGGATCTTGGGCCTACGAGGCCAAATTCAGTGGTGACTTGATCCAATACTGCATTGGCACTCCAATCACCTACCAAGTTGCTCACCGCATAAATACTAGAGGACTTGAAGACAACAACAGATTGATCATTAAATTTGTAAAGTCTCTCTATTTCGTCCGAGTCCCCTTGGTTGATCTTGAACGAAGCATAGACTGGGTCATACGACGTATAATCAAGTATGTCTGAAACCGCGACATGATCACTCTTATAACCCAAAGCAGGCTTGTGAGGGACGAGAAGGCGGTTTTGGAAAAAGAGGGTGGACCTTGCATTCGGTATGTTTTCAATGCCACCCGATCCAGACGCTTCGGGTGCTTCGACGAAGCCTTCTTCAAAGTTGGATAACACCAGATGGGAGTGAGAATCTCCCCTGGATAAAATGCACTTGTCGAAAGCCTGGGTAAACCAGATGGTGCTTTCGGTATTGGTGTCTTGGTAAAGGGTTTTTGGGACAGGGATGTCAACTGAACACTTGACTGGAACAGCTACGTTGCCAGGGCGAATGCGGTAGATTTGAATGAATGAATTACTGACTGATGAAGCAACAAGAATCCAGTCTGCACCATTGGGGTCATTCCAGACACCTACTCCAAAGACTCGACCAAAATCACCTCTTTGAATTGCAGCGAAATTAATGTCCCCTTCGTCCCAGTTGATGGGGAATTCCCAAGTGTTGGAAATCTGAGACCAGGTAACTGGCATTACCCCTTTTCGAGGTTCAGCTACACCGAATCTGAATCGTGCATTCCTGGCATCTGAGACATACCCAGGTCGAAGTAGGTGAGGAGAAGTCCTCATGTCAACTCCGATAAACCCGTTATCACCATCGGTGACTGGTGCGTCATCGTTTTGACTGTATGTCCGTTGCTCTCTCAATTGTAAAAGCCCGCTTTCTGCAGGGTATCATCCAGGATCTTATTGCTGTTATCCCAGTTGAGTTTCATTCCTCGCTCGGACGCTTTGAAATCTTTCTCAGACCTGCGAGCAGAGTAGACCTCTCGCATTCTGTCCACAAGACTGTCTTTCCTTGCTACTGCCCAAAGTCCACCATTGCTGTAATGGTTAAATGACTCTTCTAGATCGTAATCTACTGGGTAGCCTACTGAGTCATCAAAGAACTCGCTGATACCTCCGTAATTAACAGCTATGACGCTTCTGCCTACTGCCATGGCCTCATGCTGATGAAGACCCCATCCTTCTCCTTTGGACGCACTGACAAAACAGTCTATATTCGCATACCAGTTTGCCAGTTGCTTGCGTGTCCAAAAGGCCCTAATGAATTGTATGCGATCATCGTCAACTTCGATCCTTGGATCGTCTGGATGGCATTTAACAACCAGTCTTACGTCTTTTCGTTTTTTAGGGAATGCCTTCTTCCAGGCTTCCACTACCTCGGGCAATCCCTTCCTGCAGCCTCCTGCAATTGTTCTGCCTGCCGTGCCAAAGAGGTAGAATTCTTTCTCGACGTGCGGAGTGTAATTAAACAAATCCGAATCGATTCCCATGGGGACTTTCGCAATCTTTGTTTTGACTCCCTGGGCATTAAAGCAGACTTGGTTAAAAGAACTCGGAACGATCACCAGGTCTGCCATGTTAAGGTTGATCACGCACTGTTTGTTAAGGCGCGATGTTTCCCACATGGTGTTATAAACCGTCTTCTTTGCAGACTGCTCATGAGCTGCATAGGTTGGACAGTGAATGACCATCTGCCAGTCCTGCATTTGCTCCTGATTAACGATCGATTCCTGGATCGATTTCGGTATTGGCCCTTTACCCAGCTCTGCAGTTACAGGGTAGATAGTGGTATACCTACCCAGTTTCCTTAGACCTTCAGTAACTCTAAATAGATGTAAACTATATGATGAGTAACCATCGACAACTCCCCTCAGACTTGCTTGCTTCATAAATCATCCCAGTATGTCCAACGCTTTTTGAATCTCGGTCTGGGTCCCTTTTATTTTCTGATCCGTTCTGACTTTTTGCTTGGTAGCTTGAGCTACTTTGGTATCCAGGCTGGATAACTCTCTCTTAAAATCCTGAGCTGCAGATACTGCAGAAATGGTAGCGTTCTTCCACTTCCTCGATCTCACATGTGCCAGTATTCCTAAGGCTCCCAATACAGCATTAGCGATCAATCCTCCGTAAGGAGTGGGAGCCAAGTCTCCTGCCAGGTTAACTCCAGTTTTTACATTGGGAGAAACCACCCATCCATTAGTTGTAACCATGGAAACTGGTCCCTGGGCTGTATCTAGAGTGTTAGTCACCGTGATCGGTTCGTAAATGCTGTCCGCTATTTTTTCCCAGTGGGTGCAACCGCTCAAAAAATACATGGCTGACACCAGGAATGCTAAGTCAATCGCTTTTCTCATCTTCTTTATTTCCTTTGATAATTTTAGACCAAATCACAATGCATTTTCCGGTCATGTAACCTGCAGTGGCAAGTGCGATACCTAGCCTAGCCCATGACTCAATTCCATCCGCCCAAGATACCGTCCAACCGATAACTCCAATGCAAAGGAATCTGATGGTATCAGTAAGTTCTCCTGCCACCTTTTTTGGTCCCCTTTTTGCCCATGTCTCAAGCCCAGACTCGTTGAGGTGTTTCAGGCTCCACTTTGAAAGGCTCCAATGCGTCACCGTCCTCGTCACCAACCAACCTCACGTTGGCAAAATAACCCTCCTCGTAGACAGCAGGAGTTAGCTCGTTGCCTTCGTCATCGAAAGTAGCTGGGGTCAGCACGACCTTTGGAAGGATGTCCGTGTTCCTGTAGTTCTGCTGGCGTTCCCACTTTGTAGGGATCGGATTGTCAGGATCAGAATTGTCCCACTCCACTGGAACCTCGGTATACAGCACTGAATCAGCTTCAGTCTGGTCTGCGAATTTTAGGTAGTAGTCTTGAAATGTCATGTGATTCGTTAGTCAGTTGGTTTAGGAGGATGTCAAAGATTGGAGTTCCACGTCAGAAAGCGCGACATTGAAAAGTGCGACTCGCTTAATTGTGCCGTTGAGGTAATTGCTAGTTGCTGACCAGCTTCCTATGTATATCGTCGCGGAACTCAAGTCGGGCAGCGGTGCAGAGGTGTCAGTTGTTACCGCACCTCCGTTCTGCACTGCGGCAAAATTGTTAGTGTCAAGTCGTGCTGCGACTTTGCCGTTAGCTCCCGTGCCGGATAACATAATATCCGAGAAAACACCGTCAGCACTTGTTGTAGCTGTCCGGTTATAAGCTGAGTTGCCGTATAGGGAAATGTAATTTGAGTTATCCACTCTGACACTTAATAAGCCTCGATAATTGGCCGTATCCCCAGAGACTGCATCTCCGAACAATGTTGTCGGGCCGCCCACATAATTAATTTCCGAAACCGCTACTGAGCAAGAGTCAGCAGACCTCGTCACCGTACTCGAAGTTGTCCCAATGAAGCTGCTTGCTGTCGCTGCATCCTCGAGCTGGGCGGATGCGAAAAGCATTCCGTCATAACTATTACCAGTCTCGGAGGAATATGTTGCCGTGCTTTGCATTACAATCGCTAGGTTTGCGCTTGAGGTCGCATTCGTGTGAGTGAAGCTAATTCTGAACCACCCGTTGCCGCACTGCTCGACGGTGCCGCTACAACCAGAGGCAGAACTGATAGAACCACTGCCCGTTAAATTGTAGTGAACCATCTGCGTTGAGTGACCGTCTTGACTAATATTGAGATAGCTATACTCAAGAGGCTTTACGTAAACCGAAAAGGTTTGAGTTTTACTGGTGCTTAAAAAGGATAATCGCCTAAAGCGTGGATAGATGCCCGAACCAGTGCCGCTGGTTAATTTTGCCGCACTCAATGTTCCGTCTGGACCGATTGCAGCGGTCGCTGCCGTGGCACTTAGCGGGTTCCATACTGCGTTTGTTAGGTCGCTGCCGTAGGTCGCTAAATTCGTCGCTTGCGCTTCGATGAGCAAACCTTCTGAATTTCCAGATGCACCGTATTCAAACCGTGGCTCGTTGGCAGCGGATGTCTTCAGAGTGGGAGCGTATTCGCGGTGTATTTGTCCGCTCGTCGAGTCAGTCACTAACTGTCCGGTGTTGGACAAATTGCAGCCGTAAACATAGATACCAGAGGTTCCGTCTCCGCTATAGCTCACAGAATCAGCAGAATCGCAAAGTCTGAGCTGTGTGTAATGCGTACCAGCCGAGTCAGTGGTTGAGCTGTAGCTTACTTTGTACCAACCAGTGCTTCCTACTTGGGCAATGCTTACATTTGTTGGACTTCCAAAGCGAGTGGTTGCAGTCCCACTTCCAGACAAGTCAAACTCAACCCAGATGCCCGTACCGTATGTTCCAGTTTGCCCGAGCTGGACTATGGTTCTGCCGTTCGCCTTTAAAAACGCGACAATTGTTAAGTCGTCCCCAGAGTTGACTGTCGTTGACAAAAACGTTCTGTGTATTCCCGTCGAGCTGTCCTCAGTCAAAGCCGAAGCGTTGCTGGTTCCGTCTGGAGACGTTGTCTGGCCTGTTGTGACAGTCGAGCCGCTCTCGGTCCAAACGGCATCATTTGGGTTGCTGTAGGTGAGCAGGTTCTCGGAGGACAATGCTTTCTCATTGGATATGAAAGTCCCCGTGCTGGAACGACTGTAGCTGAGACGCGAGTCGAGTTGGTCACTGCCCCCGTTGAACACTAGGTTGAGCTTGGGCCGCTGTGTGGGGTAGGAATTTGATATGCTCATATGCGTTATGCGATTTTGTAGGTTGCGGAGAAGCGGATTGACGTATTGTCTTTAAAATTTGAGTTCGTCAAATTCACCGAATCGGTCGCTGACCAGTTCTGCAAATAAAGCTCGGTCCCGTTGTCCGCAACTGCAAACGTTGGAGTTCCGACGAGGCTTAATAAATTCGCAGCAAAACCAATCACTCCGCACTGGTAGCTTCCGCTTGTATTGGCAGCAGTAAACGGCAGACCAGTAATTCTGGCAGACCCCGACTCTGCACCTTTATCAGTGAAAGTTATGATTCCGTGTACCGTGACAGTGTTGCCGATTCGTGTATATATGCCCTCGCTAGTCAGTGCGATTCCCGTCGAGCTGCCTCCAAACGTTACCGTGGGCGTCCAATTACCGGTCTCATAGAAAGCGTCGAAATCAAGCCACGCACCCGAATTTAGCATTCCGTTAAGGGAAACCTCGTTGGCTGCGGTGCCTACGTTTGGCACTTCCAGATTTAGCTTTGCGGTGTCCTTGCTGGCTACGTCACTTAGGTTATTTGACTCCTCCAGGTAATCACCACTCACTCCTGCACTGACCTGGGAGATTAAATTGTCCTTGGTCATCTTCCGAGTGCCAGAAGTTGCGCTGTCAGTGATGACGAAATCGTCGCTGGCAAACGAAGTGCTTGCCGTGGAGATGTCTTTAATTCTTTTGTTTGCCATGAGAAATTTTAGTTAGTGTCTGCGATAATTATTTGATCAGAGTTTTCGTCGATAATGCCGTCAGCGTTTTCGTCCACTAGGAAGTATTCAAAGACTGCTGTCTCTCCAGAGGGAGCAGATTGCGTGAGTCCAAAGCCGAGTCCTAGTCCTGCATTGCTCATATGTTATAGGCAGTTATCTCTCCGGTGCTGACAACGATTTGAGTTGCAGAACAGCAACGCCATGTTGAGCCAGCAGGTAAAGCGATGTTTGTTAAAGTCCCACTCAAATTATTCGACGTGATCGATGAGAGGACCGTTGCCGTGTGAGCAAAAACGTATGAGAAATTTCCGTTCAGGGTTCCTGCACCGTCTTGGTATGCTCCAGTGCTTGAACCAAGGTGACCATCGTCACCAACTCTGACGGTTCTGTATTTATCTGAGTTATCAACTCCCGTGATTAGTGAGGGCATTTTTTGTAGCTAGTGTTAGTCACCTCGGATAAAAAAAAATTAATAAGTTGAGACCTGCAGTCTGGTTGTTTGGCCTTGCTGAGTATGAAGCTTCAAAAGCTCATGGTCTAAGGCACCTCGGGCATCGGATTCGGCTACCCTAGCTCGATCCAATTCACCATTGTGTCGCAGGTAATCTGCATACGTTCCTCGGATAAGGTAGTCAGCAAACAGCTCTGGTATCGTGACCAGATCCCAATATGTTGGTTGAGTTGTCGGGCTGTTATCGGCACCAGAAGCTACCGATTGATTTGCAACGTAAAAGTTGCCTTGTGTCTTGTCGTAAACCTGATCGTTCTGGTTATAAGCAGTAGACTGAGAGTAAACCTCCCCTGTCAGTGCTGGTGGCAATTTGCGAAACAGGATGTAAACGGTGGTATTGTTTTCCGCAATCTGGACACCGTTTTCGCTTAAATACCAGGTGAGATCCTGATTGTCCTGATTTGCTTTTGGGCTTTTATTCCAAACCGCAAACACCTCTGAGATCTCGGTTTGACCAGGCTGATTGAGTGCAACGTAGTTGCCTTCATCGCCACCCGTTTGAGTGACTGTCCTCTGTTCAGTGGAACAGGTCGAAGGCCATTTGGCAGCTTGCCATCCAAACTTGATTCGCCTGGATAACAGGTCTCTGAATAATCGCCATTCAACTGTTGGCAGAGTTGCAGATTCAATGCCTGCCAAGTTCAAGACTTGGATAAGCGTTCTGCCATAGTTCAGTGGACTAAGACCCATACCCTACCTGTATTTTTCCGGTTCCTTGGGACTTCACTTTCAGCTCTGGGTTTCTTTCGGAAATGTATTTCCTGAAATTGGGGTCTTTCCAAATCTCCTTACCTTCTCGTCGAGTCCATTCATGGTAGACTTTTGAGTCCACTTCCATGACTGGCTTCCCTATCCCGTTGATGGATTTTCGGTTTTGATTTTGACTGGCGATTTGTTTCTGCCTACGTGCAGCTTCACCATGGCTACTCTCGTAACCTTCATAGTGGTCTTTTGCCAATCGGTCCCTGAGCTGTTCTGAGTAATCGGACATATAAATTTAAAATGAAAGCGTCCCTCAAATGGGGGGACCACTCGGCCCCCCCGTGTCCGAGGGTTGGTTTTACCTCAGTTCCCTGAGGCAAATTCTATTAGAGTGCTGGGCTGAATTGACCCAGGCCAATTGGGTTGCGGACCTGCAAGGCTGCACGTCCTTCAATCAAGAAGCGTTCGCCACCACCTTTGTCTTCAAAACGCTCGATGGTTGGCTGCTTGTTGACACGAAGATCAATCTTATCCATATCGAGCAGGTATCCACGTCCAGCTTCCTGAGAGGAGCCAGCAGCATTAAAGCCAATGAAGTTGTCAGCGATCACCTCAACAGAACCAAAGTCACCATCAAATATAGTGGTTGTGTTACTGATGCGAGTGCCATCACCGTCATAGTTCAAGCTACGCTGACTGTATCCAGCAGTAGCAATTGTCCTGGTGAAATCAGTGAATGCTCGTCGCAGAGTTGCATCAGCAAACAACTTGTAGTCACCTGTCATGCCAGTTGCAGACCAGATGGTTTGCAGCATGGTCTGGATGTCAGACTCAGTTATGTCTGCAGTTGGGTCACCGTTGATCTGACCTGCAGCAGGCCGGAAGGCAGCAGGAACCTGGTGACCACCGTTCTGGGCAGCAATATTTGCTGTGTCTCGAATCCACAAGCCTAGTCCTCGAAGCAGGTAAGGGTTGGTTCCATCATCAGCGTCATGCTCCTGGTCCGACAGGAGAGTTGCTTCCATGTTACGAACCAGCTCGACACCAGCTTTCGCAGATGCTTCAGCAATTTCGTTTCCAGCACCAAGACCAGCAACGTCAGAGACTTCCTGAGCCAAGCGTGAAACCTGGTAAGCTTTGCGGAAGGTCTGGAGGTAGCTAGACAACAAGGCTCGACTTGCTGCATGGTTGTCGTAACTCGCCACATCGGTCCCGTCGACGGTTCCACCGAGAGCTGGACTTGCGTATGAATCGACAGGCCATGAGATGAATGTGTTCTGTGGTGTGCTTCCTTTGTTAACGAGAGACATGAAAGGGGTCGCCTTCTCGTCTACCCTTGTAATTAAGTCCAGCAGGTCTTCTCGTTTTGCGACCTGATCTTTTTCAAATAGCATTGCCATGATGAATAATCCTTTTCTTTTTTAGATATTAGCTGCAGCTTTGATCCAATCCTTCAGACCGTCCCTGGAACCTGTTTTCTTGACTCTTTCCCTGGCTGACTTCATGCGTTGATCGATGTCGCTAACCTGCGGTTTTGTTACGGCAGGTCTCCCTGGTTGCGGAGTGGGATCTGGGGTCCTTGTTTGCTTTGTCGCTTTATTCGCTTGCTCCTGCTCTACGTAGTAGCCAACTAACGCTCTCGCTAAATACAGGTCCACGTCTGGGAGATTCTTGATCCCAGGGTTTTCCTGTTTGACCTGATCCACCCATGCTCTCGCAGGGTTTTTGGGGTCGCGTAACCAAGGGTATTTGGTTGATGCGAACTCAAATGATCTTGACTGCTGCTCGATCTGCTTGCGTCTTTTCGGAATGTCTGACTCACGCTGAAATTCAGCGTTTAGTGCTAGGTCTTCCAGCCATGCTTCCACGTCATCAGGCATGTTTTCCCCAACTCGTTTCTCAATTTCTTGTTCGACGGAATCGGGATCACGCCTGTAACGCGATAAGCTTCGCTTCGCCCATCGCTCTGCTGCCAATGCGTCATCCATCAGCCGATCCAGGTCCTCCTGGGTTTCGGCTTGAGTCACCAGTTCAGAGATATTGTTTTCCTCTTTGGGTTTTTGAGATTGCTTCTGTTGAAAGCTTTCTTGCTTCAGTTCATGGAGCTGTTCTTCCAGTTCCTTTTTCTGAGCAGTCAGTTTATTGACTCGCTTTTGCCAGTTGTAATCTCCCCTGTGAGGTGCTTCCTCTGGTTCCTCCTGATCTTGGTCAATGACTTGCTGCGTTGAGTCATCTTCCTGTTCAGGAACGGGTGTCTGTTCTGTCTGTTCTTGAACGTCTTCTTGAGGTGTTAACGATGCTGAAATTGCATCCCTCAATGCGTCCATCCCACCAAGTGGAGTTTCTTCCCCAGAGTCTTGGTTCACCTCTGGCGTTTCGGATTTATCCATGCTGTTGACGGTCGCAAGAAACCGGTGACATGAGTTTAAAGGCACTCAAGGAGCCATTAGTAACCTCGGACAGGTTAAAGAAATCGTCGCAAAGTCTTTTTTAGTGTCAACCCCTATTCGGGGTCTTTGCCTGCAGCTTGGAAAATGCCTCGAAACTCTGCATGTAGGTCCTGAATGGCTGCAAGTCTTCCAGCACAATAATGTCTTTCGGAGTCCGAGGCTCCAGACTTGGTCAACAGATTGACATCTGCCTGGGCAGCTTCATCCAGTATCCAGAATATGGACTTCTTGACTGGGTGTTCTTCTGACATTGCAAATGCCTGCAGAAGTTCTTTCGGGTATTCAAAGATTTGATCAGGCATTTGGATTCACCCCTAACCTTCCTACTTGTTTGTTGTTCTGTTGCATTACGGACATGTTCAAGTTCTGTGAATAGACCTTCAGCAATTCCGCAAACTGTTCGTCTGCCTGGAGCTGTTGCTGATACTTGGGATTGTTCTGAATGATCTGTTGCAGGAACTGTAGCTTGATTGCTGCAGATGGATCGTTCTCCACCAGTTTGCTCGGATTGTTGCCCAAGGCCATGAAGGCTACCTGAGAGTTCACTTCCTCAAACATGGCTTGTGATGCCTCTGCATTTTCAATCACCAATTCATCAGCCAGGGAAGGATCGATGACTTGTAATTTCTTACGTATCAACTTGGCTCGATCCACAATACCCATGGTGTCTTCTGGCAAGACAAATTGAGAGATAGCTTGCAATTTTTTCTCAACGAATTCGTTGTCCAATTCGCGGACATCAAAGTTCAGTGTAAAGTTAAAGTTCCCTGGGTCTCTCGGGATCGGCTTGCCTGTCCCAGTTACTGCTGCAAATCGTTCGTCATCGTCAAACTTTTGAGTCAGATCCCACATGCGATTGACCACCGTTGACATGTGACGCAACCATCTATGAACGTAGGCTTGCTGCCTTAACTGAGTTTCAACTGGAGCTACCTGTGAATTCGGCCTGCCAAAGTAACGGTCAGTTCTTACCTGAATCTGATCCATCAATTGAAAGGCTAGATCTGCTCCTCTCTTTGGAGTGTCCATCCAGGATATGTCACCAGGACGTTGCTCAGAAATCTGAACTCCAGGACCAATTTTAATCCGTTGACCGTAGCGTAAGGGAACCTTCAGTGCAGGTAAGGTATCGAAACTTGATCTATCAAAGACCTGATCTGCCTGGGCTTTGTATTCGGATTGCCATGTTTTGACGATCTCAGAAACACCCCTTGATTCAATTGGTGATCGACGTGTCTTTTCTCGGGTAAAGCATTCAAATGGGTAAGTGCCTCCTGCCTCTGTCACAAGCTCATGTTGAGCGAAACATTCTTTACCTCGCTCGTCCTTGTGCATGTAAGGAGAGTAAACAGTCTGGTAGATACCAGGGTTGCCATTCTCAGTAACTCTCCTTGAGTATGCGTGAACGATTTCAATCAGATTGCTTCGGTCATCCAGTTTCTCACTGTCTCCTGTTACGGGTGACAAGCCTGTATCCCATACAGAGCTATTCTTGCCTGCAGTGCGTTTGATCTTCTCGACAAACTCTTCGTCCCATCCACCGTTGGTAGCTTTTTCTTCAATCTCTGCCACCGAATAATAATCTCTTCGGAAGATAGCTCTGGCTCGATGCCAATCTTGCGTCTCTGGTGGCATCAAGACTTCAAAGTAAGGGCGTAGAGCTACAATGCTTGGTTGGTTCTTGATTACCTGGGGGACTTCAAAAATTGTTTCACCTGTCTTGGCAACTTCCTTGATATGCTTCAGGGCCTTTTGCCTGGTTAAGCCTGGGTTGCTGGCAACCAGCATGTCTGCCAGGTATTCCGTTTCGTTTTGCAGGGCTGACTGGAGTGCTTCAAGTTTATCAGGGGATTCGGCTCCCATGAGCCGGGATAGACCTTGGAGGGATATTTTTTGAGGGACCTGGGCATAGCAACGCTCCCAGGTGGTATGAAGTACACTCCAGCCATATTGCGCTGCATATTCTGCATGAAGTTCCAATTCCTCCTCAAAGTCTGGCTGCAAGACTGTTGAGAGCATCCATCGGAGATATACCCCTACTGCACTGGCAGCTTCATGGTCTCCACCTTCTACACCTCCTACGTTCAATGCGGATCGTGATAAGGCAGAAGTTGACAGTTGCACCATGAAAGAACAGACCTCGTCTGCAAGGCGAATTCGGGTATCACTTGCACCCTCCCAGGGAAACGGTTGTTGACCTAGATTGCTTGCGTGTTTCTTCCCGTCTCGACTTTGACCGTTCCAGGTTGAGAACCGTGTTTCATCGCTTTCCCTTACTCGGTGAGTTATTCGCTCATCGGTGAAGGACCGCACAAAGTCTTTGTGTAGTTCTGCGATGTTAGGTTCTGTCGATGTCTGGAGCTTATCTCCTGCTGTATTGCTGCTTTGCATGGGTGTTAGTCACTCGGATCAGTATGATCCTGGTTCAGTGCTGTAATCGGCTTGCCTTGAGACATACATGGGGTCCATAAGGATAAGGTAACGTAAAGCATCACAAGGGTCCTTGCTTGCTCCTTTGTCACCGTCTGCATTCGTCCATGTTTTCAAGCTGTAAATTAAGTTTCCGCAATCCTCAGAGATATAGAGTTTCGGTTCATTGAGAACCGTCACTTCTTCGCTCAGGTTATAGGCAAACAAATTGTTGACAAGAGCAACTGACTCGTCGATATGAGCCATGGATGCAGGAACAAAGTGTAAACCATCTTTTGTTACCTGACCTCCAGCACCTCGGTCTGGTGCAGCAAGTAAATCAATCAATGATTGGTTGTGTTCTCGCTGCCCCAGGACTGCAGTTCTCCCAGCTCGCGGATCGATGTATCTTTCATGGATTCCTCCATCACTCTTTTCAAGTTCTCGGATAAGGCTTTTCCATTGAGCGATGTTTCTACCGCAATCGGCTGTTTGAGCAGGGCCTGGTTTACCGTCAAGCTTGGAGCTTGGAACTGCCCATTCACCATGGTTTTTGTAATCAGGGAATTCCCTGTAAATAAACACACGTCCCAGATCATCCACCCTTGCCCATAGAAAGAACCAGTTTCTATCGCCAGGGGTTGGATCGCAAACCATGTAATTGGTTCCCTGCCTGGGGATGTCTGAAGCCTTGACTATGTTGCGATCAGTAAACCTCGGGAACTTGCCTGTAACAGGATTTGAAACGTAGCCATAAGCCCTGATTTCCAGTTCCTCTCTGGTCCTGCCTTTCAGGGTTTTCTGCAACCGATCAAATGGGGTATAAGGGTTCCATTCACTATAAAACCAGAATATCTTTCCGCTACCATTCTTGGTTCTGGCTCGATATGGCATATGGCCCTTGGGAACTCCTGGTATGTTGCCTGGGCTGTTAGGGTCAATCAGCTTTGCTTCCCTGGTTTCCTCGATGATGGCTCCTTCCATGGCAGATTTCACTGCACTGGAATATCCCTCGATTGGAGTAAAAGTGATGAGCATCTTGCCCTTGCGAGAGACAAGACGATATTTCAATGTCTCTACCCAGCTTTGAGGGACAAGCTCATCAAACCAGATCAAATCCAGTTCAGTTCCTTCCAGGGTGCTGAGATCCTGAGTGTAATTCTTAAACCACATTTGGCTGTGATTGGGACCCACAATCGTCCTGCCTGAGAAACCGTTCTTCTGGGTGAAAGAAATGTTGGCTACAGATCTAACAGCTTTTTTTTGAGCCAACCATTGTTGTGGGAGATAAGTGTGAATGTAGGGTTGTTGGACTTGTATGCTAGAGTCATTGCTGGAATGGCATGACCAGATCCTCATGTTTGGTCTATTAACCATCGCTCTGACCATTCTGGAAGCCAGGTATCTGCTCTTACCTCCACGATTCCCACCAAAAATGTAGATCACGTCTACATCTGGATCATCGATGGCATCATCAACATCCTTCCAGTGATCGAAGACACCCTTGGTGTTATGATAATCGGTGCCGTAATTGTAGGGATCAGATGCCTCAAGCTGTATGAGTTCCTCTCGTCTCTCATAATACTCAATCAACTTGCCTTGATCCTTCAGGGCTTCAGCTTCTGCCCTGGTAGGTATCTTGAGAATAGGATGGGGAGTCCATTTCATATCCAGCGGTCAAGTTGCTTTGGGACACCTTTGCAAATCAGCCTGCCTGTCCCTTGCTCAACCCATACAGGGAACTCAAGGCCCTTCTGGAAGAGTTCATTGTCCTTCACCCTTACCAACCCTATATCTGTTTTGACCAATCCTCGATTAAATGGACGGTCAATGACCTTTGCAGTTTTGGACTCTTTTCCTGCTTTCCACCTTAAATCTGGTGATTCCAGCATTGTTCGTCTTTTCCCTCGTTTCTTTCTCTTTTCCATACTTAAAAATCTCTTCGCAAAAAGTGGACTTTGGAAGCTTGCAGCCTTTCACCATATTGCACTTTGGACATGCCAATCTCAAATTCCATGGTGCATGACTTCCTCCCAGGCTGATCGGAATAAAATGATCCATGTGATAGCCACTGTTGCTCTCTCCGCAATAGAAGCAAGGCTTCCCTACCAATGGATTGGTCATCAGCGAAATCCACTTAGAACAGTCCTCAGGATGTCCCTGCTTCTTCCTGGTTCTATAGTTATGTCGATGACTGTTGGTCGCTTCCTTGTTATCCTTTTTCCACTGACGAGCTACTGCTCTGACAGAGTCCTTGTGGCTCCAATAATACTTGTTGTAGTAGCCCCTATACCTCTCCTTATTACGGCTTCTCTTGGCCTTGCAAGCACAAGCATTGGAGCAATACATTGCCAGATCTCTGCCTGCTTTAAACTCAGCACCGCATTGAGTGCATTGCTTGATATAGGGGCCTTTTGTCATTTGGGGTGGAAGTGGAGATCCGCAACGAATCTCTTCATTTTGGAAAGTGACTGATCCCCCCCACCCCTATCCAGGCTTCTATTGAACATAATTAGTATTGTGCGAAGATTTATGTCTACGCGTATTCATGTTGTAACTACCTCTGCTTCAATTGGTTTACTTGCTTCAGGTAAGTTATCGATTAGCTCGTTAAGCTTATCAGGAGTGGCATCAACTTTGATATGTTTGACCACTGAAGCACCATCGTTAGCTAACATCATCAATTTATCGATAAAGATGGCAGTGTTGACGGGCAATTTATCCTTATTCAATGTCCCCTCTTCTAGGTGTTTCAGCACCTGGTCAAGCATCAGGTCTGATATCAGTCCAACCTTATGCTTCAGAGTGGCTTTCGATATGGCTTCTGTCTTTTCCTCCCTGGCTATTCCTTTGACTGTCTGGAGGCTTGTGTAGAGGATCTTCGCTATGCTCTCAGGTGATATGCCTTCCTTCAAAGCTAGGACTATGGAGTCATATCTTTTGGGGTCATGCTTCTTCAGTTGTTCACCAGTGTAGTGCTGTAGGTGAGACTCAGGTGACCTGTTATTGAATTTGGTGAGGGAACCTTTGGGCATAAATAATGGGAGGGTGACAGATTTTTATCTATTATCTGCCAACCTCCCAACCGAGTGTAATTATATTTCGGGTGTTCTGCAATACCCTATGTTAGTCACCTTCATCAAATCCAAGGATATGCCCCTTGAATTGGCTACGTAGTAGCTTCATGCCGTTGGTTGAGTTGAGACTGGTGAGTATCATGTCAGCCTGCATCAAGCAGTATCCTCTGATCTCATCGTAACCCTCCTTGATGTAAGGGGTCCATGTCTTGGGGTCATCCTCAGGTTTTCTTACTCCTGACCATGGCCCTGCTACCTGGGTTAAGCCATAGCTACCATTATTCTCCTCATAGGTAGCGACTACCTGAGTGTTTGACTGGGAGTCTAGCCATTGAGCTGTGACTCCGTGCTTGTGACTTAATACGACGATTGGTTGTATGTTCATTGTTTTTTTTCTTAAAACCCCACCCTTCGCAATCCGGACAGACATCTTGTTCTCTTGGGTTGATTATGTAGCCTTTACCCTGACATCTCTGGCATATCACGTTGCCTCCTCTTCTGGAGTCTCCCATTGAACATCTTGCCTGGGTCTCCTCCACGTTTTGCCCAGAAATAATCTGAGCCTTTGGTTATGTCATCGGACAGTCCTATAAATTCAGGGATGATTTCTCCCTCGTCCAATTGGTTTGGTATATTGTCTTGATTCATAATGTTAAAATGGTTGGTTTAAATCTTGTTGAGCCATGGCGAATACTTGTCCCCTTCCAAGGTCAGTCAGGTTCTTCGGATCGATCAATGATTCCTTGCTGGTGAATCCTGCAAATTTGTATGTAGGAAACTCTCCCACCATGAGTGCGTATACATCAACTCCCTCACCTTTCCATCGTGCTGCTATGAGTTTCCCCGAAGCGTATTTGGTGGTCTTGACATCCACTGCATGTCCAGTGTGAAGAAGGCAATCTGCGTCAGGTATCACGTCTATCTGGAAATCAGGGTATACATTCATAAGCTTGCAGTAAGCCATCTCCCCTGCAATGCCCTCCAGATCGGTTATCTCGTCACTTTGAGGACCTTTCCTTACGTTTACCTTTCCTTCCTTCCTGGCATGCTCATGACGCTTTTTGGCTAGGAATTTAGCATACCTCTGCTCCTCGGGGGATAACGTGATTTCCATGATTTATTTAGTGTAGTAGGTGTTAGTCACTTCCACCAGAAAATCCTCTTTTGATCCGTTGTTAACAATCAGGTGATCTGCCTTGATGGCTCCTATCTGAGTCTCACTGATATGATCGTCTTTGAGTCCAGTCTCTCTGACTATCTTCCAGACCTGCCCTCCAAGGCCCGATACCCAGACTTGTTCATACGCAAACCTCATATCATCGATCACCAATGCGTTGTATCCATGGTTCTGATAATGGTTCCATGCTTCCGCTAATTGCTTCAACCATACATCCCTTCCACGCATGATCTTCATGCTCTCAGCAACAGACTGATAGACGGGTCTCAGGGTAGCCTTATCAGCTTCCTTATAGGTTCCGAAGATCTTTGCCACCTCTGACTTTATAGGGTCTGCGAAACCCAGTCTGATAGCCTTTAATCCATCTTTTTCCAACAGTGCCATGACATGCTTGGAAGCCGTGCTTTTACCGCTTCGCTTCTTGCCTGCCAAAGCAATGATATTACTTGTTTTCTTTGCCATTAATTCCACCTGCTTTTAATTGGTTCAGAGTCTTCATCGTGCAACTCAAAGTCTGTATCTTCCTGAGAGAGCAATGGGAGTCCGTATAACAGCTTGCCCATGCTCGCATTATTGGTGACTGAATTCTGTATTTCGATGACGTTGCCATCATGGTCTTCAAGTGTGATAGTGATGATCATTTCGGAAGTTTATTCTCAAGGACAGGTGGTCCCTCGACACCAGTAAACCTACTATTCCACCTTGTGTATTCCAAGGACACCTTGGCTTCCTGAATGCCATTTCTGTTCTTGCGGATGTAGAAGTTGACGATACCGTCATCGGGTTCATCCTCCTTGGTATTTGGAACCAGGAATCCCACACTGTCAGCATCCTGCTCTGCAGTCCCTGAATCCCTCAGATCTGAGAGTCTTGGTATACTGGATTCACGTTTATCAAACTCTCGATTCATCTGAGCCAAGAGAAGGACTGGAACACCACATTCAAGGGCTATGATCTTGATTGTCCTAGTCATGGCTCCTACTTCGTTGACTCTGTTCTCATACCTTCCCCCAGAACGTAGCAAGGTAAGGTAATCGATAATGAGCATGTCCACTCCCTTGTCTTGAACAAATCGCCTTGCCTGGGACCTGAGTTGATCAACAGTTATTGCAGGGGTGTCTTCTATGTGAATCGGTAGTTCAAAAAACTCCTTTGTAGCTCTGGCTATCTTTCCTTTATCCCCATGTCCTGTCTTCAGGTAATGCCTGACATCTTCACCTGATAGAATGGCTACAGCACGCTCTGCAATGGAGTTATAAAGCATCTCCAGAGACCATAGGGCTACACGCTTACCCTGCTTTGCAGCTTGTATTGCTAGATACATCGAAAAAGCTGATTTACCACCACCAGGTCTTCCACTGATGATGTAAACTGCACCAGGGAGAAACCCACCCAGCTTCTGATCCAAACCATAGATTCCAGACTTAATTGAGAGATCAGGAACACCACCGTCTACAGCACTCTCCAGAACCTCGACAAATCCCTTCTGAGCTGCCTTCTGATCCTTCTCTGCTGTCATGCCTCTAGTAGTCTGCCAGAGATCGTCCTGAAGCCTCTGTAGAAGCTTCTCAGGGTCTTGCTCAACCTTACTCTCCTCGATGGCAGCGTAGTGCTTGAGAAAGACTTTCCTCCTGATGTATGCAGCATATGCTTGCTTTGAATAGTAGCTCAGGTTTGAGGCAGATGGTGAATGCTCGATCAGATCATCGATGTATAAAGCATTCTTCACTGATTGCCTTGAAACAGTCACCTGATCGATCTGACCACCGTCTTTAACGATGTTCTCACAAGCTACCCAGATCTGTTGGTGTCTCATGTCAGAAAACCATTCGGAACTCACCCCTAACTCTTCAGCTTCGCTGAAAGCCCCTAGAAGAACACAAGAAAGAAGTCCTTTCTCTGCATCCAAGTCCTCGGGAATGTCGTATTCAATTGAGATTTTATTGCTTTGCTTTTGAAGGGTCATATTTGGAAATACTTTTTGCCTGCCTTAATATCAGCAGCAACAGTCTTAGGGACATCTGATCTTTTGGATCTTCCTGCCAAAATGATCTCTGTGAGGATTTCGTCCCTATTACTATTATTATTAATATCTATATCTATTATATTATTAGTTAGTGTACGTGATCGCGTACACGTTGTATCGTTAACGTGTCCGTCCTCGCGTACACGTTGTTTCTGTGAGGTGTTAGTCATAGGGACCGATTTTATCGGCTTGCCCTTGGTCCTGGCTAGGTAGCAAGTGGATCTTCCAGCCTTTTTTTGATCCAACCAACCATGGTCAACCAAGACCTTAAGAGCCTTCCACAATCGAGTCTTGCAAACACCCAGGGTAGATGCCATGGATCGCTTGTCATCGAAGCAGACACCTCTCATACAGACATAGAGGTAGGCTTCTCTCTGGATTGGAGAGAAACCCACCTCATATATCCACTGGGGAATGACTGGTCTCATGATCTTTGCGTCATTATCAGTGCAACCAGAAAGCCAAAGGCGAAGCCCATGCAGCTACCCATTGCGAATATCGTCATCGGTTCCATTCCTACGTATGCGGATGTTTAGCCTGTAGCAACCCATGTTCAGCCAAGGTCAACTCTGTATGACAGTCCCAGTAGATGTCACCTATCAGGCACTGAGCATCAGCGTCAGACATTTTCAATGCTTTAAGCCACCCAAGGTAGGACTCCGCACGTTGCTTTGTTTTTGGGTCCTTCCACTTCCCACCATTCCGCAAGTGGGGAAGGTCTTGGTTTATTGCTACAGGTTCACTATCATGATAGTGCCATTTATTCTTCATGACTCACCTCCTGTTCTTCCTGATCTTTAACTGCAAGAATTGCTTGCTCCATTTCTCCCCTGGGTCCATCGGATTCATACGACCTCGGGATGTAACAGAGCATTCGGTAAGCTGTCTCGA
>Ga0208767_1000268_pt1 | contig 39913 bp, 75 predicted proteins | sample VirMetDEL_Mar_21_FD_184514 | JGI IMG/M metagenome (GOLD analysis project Ga0208767, IMG submission 184514) | Aqueous microbial communities from the Delaware River and Bay under freshwater to marine salinity gradient to study organic matter... | ecosystem: Environmental > Aquatic > Marine >...
AGGATGGTATAAATTATGAAGAAGAATAAATCTTGCTTTAAACTATTCCACGATTGGATAGATGCCGATGCTGATGATATGTACACTTATACAGTCTGTAGAAAGTGTGGTACATATTGGGATTATTATGACTTACATTGGTTTCAAAAGATTTTGTTTCATATAGAAGAGCGACAGCAATGGCGTTCATACAATAAACGGAACAATGAGAATTGGGAAGCACCATTTTAAGTTTAATTCTTATGCTTATGGGTGGACCTATGGTGCCACAGTTTCAGTTAGAGATACCTCAATTCTTAACACCTGTACGAAGTGATGTTATATGTGAAGAGATGACAGAAGAAAACTTTACACCGTTCTGTGTCCACGCACCGGAAGTACAAGAAAAGTTTGTTTTTGACGCTCACAATTGTGAAGATTGTGAGATAGAGGACAGGTATGACGACTGATCAAATCATAGGAGAGCTAAATAAAACTGGAAAGTTTGGTTTGATACCTTTACAATCTACTGAAACAACTAATCAATTCGAGCACTATGATGCAGAAAACAATAGCTTTATGGTTGAAATAAAATCAAGAGATTATAGATATGCTGATTGGCTTATTGAAAAGTATAAGTACGAAGAAAATATGGAATTAGCAAGAATTTCTAATCGAATGTTTGTCTACGTAACGGAATTTGATGGAGATATATATGTTTGGAATATGTATGATCTTGCTTGGTTAGAGTATGAATTGAAATGGGAAAACGATAAATCTATGCCAAATACTACAGAATTTGGAAATAAAGGCAGGAGATATAAATCTGTTGCATATCTTCCGGAAAACATTTGTTGGTTTACGTTACGTGTCTAAGTAATCGACTATAATATTGTTATGGATACACCTTATAAAATTAATTGGGTATTTATAACAAGATATACTCAAGATCAAATTAGACAACCTAACATAAATGAAGCAGATGAAGAAATTGAGATAACCGTAGAAAGAGCTAAAGAAGTTTTAAATGGATCTATAGTCAATATGATAGGTTTAAATCAAGATTTAAAAAAAGTATTTAAACAATTAAATAAAGCACTTAATTCCATAGAAATGTATGACCAATGGATGGGGTCTGACAAAACAAATGTTGAAACCCTGTTAGGAGAAATTGATGAATGATTTACGAAATGAAAATACTGCCTGTCTATATTGCGGTGCACCTGCAACAATAAAATGTGAAGATGAGTGTTTTACCAGAGTATTTGTTAAAACTGTTTTAAATTCTCCACCTTTTATTCCTTCAAACGAAATATCTGTAACAGTAGGGAGATTGCTTGCAGATGAAATTGTTTCTTATATGAGTTTAGTTACTAAAGCAATAGACGATCTTGGATTTATGGGCAGGATGAGTGTTTTAGCTAAAGACTATGATGAATTACATCAATTTGCTAGTTCTCTTATTGAAGCAGAAGCTTTTACTGATCCTAAACAGGTAGTAGAATTTTATACAAATCCCGATGATTGGAAACAGGCATCTGCAATTTGGGCAGAACTTGATAGACCTTTAAATAAAAAACAAGAAGGTTGGGATATATTTAAACAAGTAGTGGAGGCAAAAATTGGTAAATAAACCTAAACAGCAGGGAACTGCATATGAGACTTTTGTAGTAAACAGATTAAATGAAATGCCATCTACTAAAGCGCAGCGTTTAGCTGAAGCAGGAATCAATGATAGAGGAGATGTTCTTTGTGAAAAGCCAACATTCGATATGGTATGTGAGTGTAAAAACAGAACAAACTTAAATCTTCATCAGACTCTTGCAAAAGCTTTAGAGAAGTCTGGACAATTTGAAACAGTTGTTTACTGGAAAAAATTAAAGAGGAAAGGAGGAAACAGTAAAAGATCATCTGATGGAGTTCCGGAGGTTGTCGCAATGACACCGGAGTTTTTTGAGTGGCTTTTACAACAAGTTAAATAATGGTAGATAAGTACTTAACGCCAGAAGAAAGGCGTAAGATGAATACTTTTAACAGAAGCAATGGTCGTAATAAACAAATGCGAGCAAAAGAAATGTTAGGAGTTCCTGAAAGAAAATTTGGTGGCAAGTCTGCAGACGAAGAACATTGGAATAGTGAAGTTCGTTTTGAAGTTAAAAGCGGAAATCAAGTAGAGCCAATTGCTACAAGATTTTTCAAAGCAGAAAAACAATCACTTGATTATGCAGGAAAACAAAAAGATGGTAGTATGAATAAACCATTTGCTATGGTGGCTATGCCACACGGAACAGGAGATGGAATAGTTCTTTGTAGGCTATCTGAAATAAAAAGAGTAGTTGAAGGACTAGAAAAAAATTGGAAACAATTAGAGGAGGAGTAAATGGATATCGATTTAACCGATATGATTATTGCTTACGAAAACGGAGATACAAATCTTACACAAGAGATTATATTATTCGCTAAGTTAGTTGAAACCGGAAAAGCTTGGACACTGCAAGGACACTATGGCAGATTAGCTACGGAAATGATTGATTTGGAATTTATAAGCAAAGATGGTAGAGTACTTAAGTTACCAACCGAGGAGGTAGAATGATAACTTGTTTAGCAGGGCATATGATTTACAACAGTGGTTGTAAATTTTGCGAAGCACACTTTGGTAAACCTCAACAAGAGGAAGAATAATGCCAAAGTTTATGTACACAATGCAAGTTACAGAAGACTATATATTTGATGCTGTTGATAGAGAACAAGCTGAAGATATATGTGGGTTAATCAGGGCTGTAGATGATCCCGAACTTGCAGAAGAAATAGTAAAAAGTAAAAACGGCTTTGTTCAAGTCGATTTTAGTGAAACAATTATGGAGGAGGAATAGTGGCTTGGCTACAATCAGACTCTAGATTACGCAATCACCATAAAGTTGAAGCGTCAGCAGAAGACCTAGGAATATCTAAAGTACAGTTCATAGGACACTTACACTTATTGTGGTGGTGGGTAATTGAGTATAAAGAAAAAGGTGTCATCTCACCTTACGGTAAAGTAGATGAATCAGAAAAAGAATTACATATTGCAAAGCTTATTGCTAAAGGTGCAGAGTGGACAGGAGAAGCTACTGACTTTTATGAAGTTCTTGTTAGGTATGCTTGGATAGATGTATTAGACAATGGCGATGTAGAGATACACGATTGGAATGAATTATCTGGTAAGTATTCTATCAAGAAAGAACAAACTAGAGAGAGACAGCGTAAGTACAGAGCAAGGCAGAAAGCTAAAGATGATTTTTATAATCCTAAGCAAATGGATATGGAAGCAGAAGTTTGGGATGGCAAAACAGAAATAGTTGAAGTTGTTTCAGAAACTAGTAAGACATCTGAAGCTACATTAAGCCAAAGAATATTTTCATCACTTACTAGAACAATCAGAGGTGGTTGGGATGATATGCCACAGAATGAGAGGGGCAGATATAATCAAGCTACTTCACAGTTAGCAGAGATAAACGCAGATCCCGAACAAATACCTGTAAGGTATAAACACTATGTTATGAAGTATGGTTCAACACCTACGCCACAAGCATTAGTAAATAATTGGGGTGACTTAGCTAGACAACCTATACAACTATCTAAAGATGAATTAGGTAAATTAAATAAGTCAGCTAGAGAAGGTGCTAGCTTAGATGATTGGGCTAACGAATGAGAACTACACTGTATAAGTTTTGGAACAACAATGAATTACTTTATGTAGGTATATCATTAAATTACTTTGCTAGATTATCTCAACACAGAAGAGATAAAGACTGGTGGGATGAAGTTACCGAGATAACAGTAAAGCATTACGATACAAGAGAAGAAGCATTAGATGCTGAGGCTAAATCAATTAAAAAAGATAATCCAAAGTACAACATTGCTATGAACAATGGCGTACACGTTCAACTTGATCGTGATTCAGAAATTGCTAGGTTAGAGGCAGAATGCGTTAATCCTACAATGTCTGATGAGTTTGTTACCAAATACAATGAACTAAAAGAAATGATTATGCACTTATCTTTAGAAAAGTTAGGAGAATCAGAGCTAGATAGAAAGTATGGCTTTCTACCTAAGTATGATATGACACTAAATAATCCTAAAGATGTGTTGAAATTAGCAGCAGAACTTGCTAATATGGATTATGCTATTGAACAAGCTAGGGAAATAGCAAAAGAAAACTTAAAGAAATACATAGAGGACGTGGTTTATGGAGATGAAACCGTTACTAGCTAAACAAGAATTTGTAACAATGATTCAATGGATTAACACCCGTTGGAACAACAATACTTGGAGTAACAACGCTAACGTCAAGCGATACTATGACGATTTTAAAGGTTTTGCAGCCGATACTGTATGGGAAGCTCTTAACGATCTTTACGATACAGGATTGAAGTTTGCACCAACTCCTAGTGAGTTAAAGAGACAATGCACAGTTGTTTCTCAATCACACGCAGGAGAATACGAAAGACGGCAACGTGAAGACGTAGTTGGTGAACTTCCAGAGGGTGCAAAGAGTAGCAACCGACTAGGTTTACAAAGATACTTAGACGGAATGGGTTACGGTAGTTTCTGGGAAGCCGTATATGAAGCAGGTCACAAAAGGTTTAAGTCTGGTCAACAGACTAAAGCCGAAGGTGACTTTTACGAGCAACCTTGGGAACAAGCAAAAGAATGGTTCCTAGAAGGTAAGAGTAATTTGGGTATGATTGATTCTCTTATTGGAGAGGAAAACGTATGATAATTGCCGAGAGGAGAATAAAATGGCAGTAAATAATGTTACCTTAATTGGTAATGCAGTAAATCCCGATCTTAAAACAAGTGCGGGTGGTATGGACTATCTTAACTTTGGACTTGCAGTCTACACAGGGCAAGATAAAGATACCAAAGAACCTATCACATCTTGGTTTGATGTTGTTTGCTTTGGCGACAACGCAACCAATTTGTTCCAATCTATAGCCGGTAACAAAAGCGTAAGGGTGATTGTTAATGGTAAAATGAATGTAGAACAATATACCAAGAAAGATGGTAGTCAAGGACAATCTGCGAAGATTGTGGCAGATGAAGTTGGTATCAGTACCAAATCTGCAACTGCAATAGTAAACAAAATATACAAAGATGGAGCATCAGTTCCGGGTGTATCAAAAGGTATTCCGGAACCGGTAGCAAGACCTATGGAGGACTTGACACCAGACGATGCACCTTTTTAGGAGTATATAAATGAGTGAAGACATCAGAGTTGAATATGTACCTTTATCAGAGATAGTTGGGGCAGACTTAAACCCTAAAGATCACGATATTGGTTCAATATACCAATCAATGAAACGATTTGGTTTTACATCTCCAGTTATGATGAACGAGAAAACTGGAAAGTTGTTAGCGGGTCACGGAAGGTTAGAAACGCTAGCGATGTTCAAAAGAGGAGGAGAAGAACCACCTACTAGAATTCGTGTTCGTGAGGAAGACGGTGAATGGTTAGTACCAATTTTGAGAGGTATAAATTTTGATTCTGATGTCGAAGCTCAAGCATATCTTCTAGCAGATAACCGCTTAACAGAACTAGGTGGTTGGAATAATGACGAATTAATTATGTCGTTACAAGAAATATTACAAGAAGGCGGAGACTTAGATGGCGTTGGTTGGGATTTAGATGACATTGAAAACTTAATTACTGATGCTGAAAGAGAACGATTTGAAGTAGAGTCTGTAAGACAAGTATCTGATGAAGAAGATTCAGTGCAGGTAAGGGTCGGTAGATATAGATTTAAAGTCGAACCGGAATATTTCTACGAGTGGGAAACTATGGTAACGGACATATTACAAACTAATGATCCGGAGGAATTTGTAGAATGGATAAAAGATCAACTAAAAATGGGTTAAAAAACGAGTGGGATTTAACCGGTAAACTTAACAGGGTTACTACTCCAAAAAATAATTGGGTTTTTATTACTGAGTACGAGTATTACAGAATAACACCTAACACAGAAAAAGTTTATGGAAAGATAATTAAACAGCCTTATTTATACTGTGTACTTCCAATGAACATAAGAGCTTTGGTAGCACAATCAAATATTCCTATATGGCAAATTTGTGAAGCAGTAGGAATATCAAAATATGATCTTGTTAAATTAATGTGGACTAAGACAGATGTTTCTGTTGGAGTACTTAATACTCTTTATGAATATTTAAGACAAAATGCACCATATGAAACACCTAGAGTTAAAATTTTAAACAAAGAAGCTATGAAAGACTTAATGTTTGAATATGATTTGAGAGATAAGGCAATATCAGACAAAACAAGAGTTTCTGTAGATATAATTAAAAAAATTAAAGCTGGAGATATGACTGTAAGTTTTAATGATTGGTACAGTGTTTCTTGCTTTGTTAATGACTTTTATGAAGTAAATAATAGATGATACAAGAATTAATTGAACAAGCTATAGATATACTTGGAACTTATGGAGTATCTTCTGAGTTTTTTAATGAAGATGCAGGTTTTGAGTTAATAGAATCTGTAAAGATTATATCTAAAGATAAAGAGGAAGCATTTTGTACGGGTTATGAAGTAGCAACTTATTTACTAGAAGGTATGGTATCGGTAATGAAAGAAAGAGCTTTGGAAGAAAATGAATCGGGTTACCATACAACTCCCGATGGTAGATTAGTAACAAGTGTAGTTGCCTCTCAAGATGGATTTCAAGAAGATGCCTTAACATTAATTCAAAGTGCTAAAGGTACTGATGTTTTAGATATATATGCAAATGTTTTACAACCACTTAACTTACATTGTCCTACCTGTAATTGTGAGAGTGATATATGTTCGTATGACGAGGTTATAGAAAAAAGAGAAGAATACTTAACGAAGCTCAAAGAAGTACTCGGTAAGCAAGACTAATTTCGGATCGAAACTCGCATTAAAAACTCGCATTAATAATACGCATAATGCATAGCAGTTGTATAACAACGATTCAAATATGGTTACTTGTACAACTTGTAAACGATTATGTAGCCACACAACGGGCAATTTGACATTAGGGTGCAAAGATGGTACAATTGTGTAACAATTAATTAAGGACGGTGAATATGGATATCGCTAGGATTATAGCACGTATACAAGTACCCGGCAGCTCTGCAGTACAAAGACTCAGAGAATGGGGTGAAGAAGATCTATTTATGAAGGGAAGATATTCTCGAGGCTGTCACAATGGATGTGACTGCGCGTTTAGCAAGAACCCATTGCTGGAAGCAGCTTTGAACCCGGAGTATGACAAAATAATAGGTGAAGCTTTGGATGCTGATGCTAGAAGACACGACAAGGAGATCTATTTAAGCAATTACCAGTCTCTAGTGCTGCAAAGGTATGCATCTGATGCCATAAAGGTGCCTCAGCCAAGGTTAACTAACCGAGGATACGAAGTTTCTAGGAGCAGTGAAACGATCATTGCTGTGAAAAAGCACTGTAAGGTAGCCACAGTACCAGATTATGTCAAGCAACAGCTGGTTAAGCATCCTGTACAACCTTCTTTCTGGGACCTGAGAACCTCTTTGAGATATGGACCATTTGGCTTGCTGCAGTACTTTCCGAATGCAGATTCAGCTTTTGCAGCGTGGATTTCCGCATAAAAAACACCCCATAATGTAGATACATAATGGGATTGAAAATTTTCTATAATGATCAGTGCATAGCACTTGTATAACAAGAATCCCCAATCATTAAGATCGGGGATTCCGTTTGTCATAATGGAGGTACATTATGGTTAAAGTTACTCCTCTTGCTGACGAGCTTTAAATTCTTGTTTCGTTATTACTGTACAGAACGGATGTGAGTTATCGCAGTCTTCACACCAGCTTTGACCATCACCTACCGGTTCACCTCCACCAGTGCCATTGATCTCCATCCAGACTGCCTCATATACATCTTCTCCCCCGCAGTCGTTGCAAACCCAAATCTGGTCATCATCTTTCATTACTCATCCTCCTTAACGTTCTTATAAGTTTTAGCTAGTTCTCGAAGCTCAGGGCAACATTTCATATGTTCCTTTGCTCCTTCATCTGTCCAAATCCACTCGTAATCTCTAATGTGGTCGTGACTCTTCTTACAGCAGTCTTCACAGCATTCGGGAAGGTCTGAGTCACAGCAACAGCCAAAATCAGAAACAATGTTTCCTTCTTCTCCTGTCCAAGGAACTTCGCAAACGTAGTATTCCATACGGTTGACACTCCAGACTCCAGAAAGAAGATAATCGTGGTTATCTTCATTAACCATTGTCCAAACGTAGTTCTTATCAAGACTACGTAGATACTCAGCATCTTTTTCGTCCCAGACATCAAACCAACCGTAAAGCTTATTACCATCTTTATCTACATAGTTAGAACCCTCATTAACCTCATTGATAATGGGTTTATAATGAGCTTTCCATTCTTCAGGCGTAATTTCTATATTAGCCATAATTTACCTCCTTAATTCTTCTTCAAGTCTATCCCAGAAAGCAAGGATTGTCAAATCAACAAAGATATGATTCTTACCATCAGGAAACTCAGACCAATCATCGTGGATAATGGCATTATGTAGCTTAATAATGAGCATTTCTTCATCACCATCGTATCCTGTTATTTCTTCAAAATGCTTCTTTTCGTCATAATACAGATACTCAATGACCTTCTCTAATGACGCTTTACGTATCCTCGTAAGCGCGTACTCCTCTTCAAACATTATTCCTCCTCCTGTAGTGTTTCATAGTGTGGATACGTTTCGGTTGTTTCCGCATCCTGACCGTACTCTTCTACAATGTCCCAGTCTTCCCAGTCTCCATCAAGAACGTCCTGACGCGAATCTGCCTTGATAAGAATCTTTCTTCTTCCCTTGGCATACTCACTGTATGATTCATCCATTGTAAAGTAAGGCATTAGGAACACTCCTTACAGGAATACCTAAAATCTTCTAGTATTCCGTTATCTTTTCTAGGTATGAAGCTTTTGTAACAACCCTCACAGGTCCATACATTATCTATCGCTAATGTCATTCTTCTTCCAATCGTTTAGTTATTTCCGGTATGTCTTTCTCGCTGATATAGTCCCACATAATATCTATAAGAGATTGCAAACTTTTTGCCTCTCTATCTGCAGGATGTGTAGATTCTATTACTGTTTCCTGTTCTGGAATTATTTCTTTCCATTCAACAATATGAGAATCTGGGTCACAATCACTGATATTATATACATCGTTCCAAAAGATTTCTTCTGTTAACGGTATATCGTAGTCCCATTCAAACTCAAACAATTGATACTGCTTGACTACTATTTCATATTTACGTTTCATAAATATACCTCCTTATTTATATAGAGTAGCATATTCGGATTAGATTGCAAATTAATGATAATGAAATGGATCTCCGTTATGCATACTCGGATTGAGATTGAAAATAATGAGTAATGAAGGTAAGACTTGCCTGCATTGCAGGCAAGTCTTAATCTCAGATCTTGATTATGTGTCCTTTTTACAAGTCCAAATCGTTTATGTCTTTGATGCTGTCTAAGCTGATGCTGTGTTCAACACACAGCGATACAGCATCTTCATACTTAAACTTTCTTACGTTACCATCATCATCTAGCAAATATTCATCACCATTGATGCTAATTCCGTTAATAGGTCTAGCTATGACAAACATATGTCTTCCTCATCCTTACTTTTGTTGTTTTCCATATAAGCCACATAAGCTTCTACTTCGTTATCGTATCTGTCGTACCATCCGTAATCCATTATTCCTCCTCACACCCACAATCACAATAGTTTATATCATAACCATCAGTTTTTGGAGTTATATCGGGGTCAAATATAAGCTCTTGTTCCTCCATATCGAAGATGACCACATTCTTTTCGTGTCTGATACACCATACCTGTATATCGCCATTCTTAAGAATGCCTACTTCGTTATGTGCATACTCTCTAGGAGAAAGATTTTCTGGTTTCTCCTCGATGCACAAACTGCAGTGTACAAATCTCCAAATGTAGTTATCATAATTATGATTACTATCACAAACTTCTTGTTCTTTTTCCATAATTACCTCCTACTAAAATCTTAGCATCAATTAAAAGTATTGCAAATTTCGGATTAGCATTTTATATAATGGATTGGTGAGGTGAAAGTTGTGTGCAGTGCATCTAACTTTCACAATACAAAACGATTGTGAATTATTTTTCACAAGATACAAAATTTGTGAATCTGGATTTCACGTTTTAAATAACGGCTTGTTATGTGTATACATTTTAGTTCATTACTCATAAAAGCCCCAGCAGCACAGCAGCTGGAAATACAGCGAAAAACCCAATGTTTATAGGCTTTTTTACCATCTTGGTTCAGGCTGCCAGATCAGCTGGCTGCCTGATGCAGCCCAAGTTACTAACGAACCATAACTTACACAAGTAACAGTCCATTATTAAGTACCCGAAGATCCAGATTCGCCTTCACCTGCTTCAGTACATTACGGCTGGTAACTGTACACATAATGTGTCATTATGTATAAGGTTGAGATCTCCACCCCCCCGGTGAGCTTAAAAACAAAAAAGAGGCGGGAGAGAGTCCGCCTCTTTTTGTAGTTTATTATGAGTATGCGTTACTTACGTTTACGTTTACCGGGGTTCCACTTTAAAAGTTTAATTAATGTAATCATACTCGTGCCTCCCATTCAGACGGGTATATATATCCAAGATATCCTCCTCCATTAAGTTCTGCATCACGACTAACAATTAATGCTATTTCTTCTCCGTGTTCAGAAGTGACAGGCTTCCCATCTTTTTCTACTTTCAGTACTAGAAAGTCTTCTTCTACATACCCATAACCTGTGATAGTTAGTCCCACTAATGCGTCTAACTCATCTTTGTAATTTTGAGGATTTGCATCCTCCCATTTTTTTAATTTCATTATGTATCCTCCTGTTGAATAAAGGTGGAGACTAGTTCGGTAGCCTGCCCCTGCGCTTTTATGTCTTGGCTACGAAGTCTAAGTAGCTTACTTAGATTATCGGGCAACATCTCTTTAAGTCTCCTCCTTATATAATGAAAGTGTAGCAACTGCTCCGATTATGTTAGCAGTTTTACTACGTAGTTCGGAATACTACACTTTCTCACTAATCGTTTGCTCTATTAACAGTTTTGCACTTAGGAGAAACCCGTGAATTATTTCTCAACAATTAGCTACTATAATCTTAAAACATATGCATTTAAATGTCAAATCGGGATTGGCATTAATTCTAATGATAATGAGGTAAGACTTGTCTGCATTGCAGACAAGTCTTAATCTGCAATTAAGATCTGCGTTACGTATCCCAATAACAAACCCCTCTTACGAGGGGCTTGTCCATATATATACAGGATTACGTTTATATATGATAATCTACTGCAACTGCTACCCATTTGCAAACGCCATTCTCATCTACATCTGCTAGCAATTCATCAACTCTATCATTAACTAAATTTTCCCAAGTTCGTTCTGTATTCTCTCTGTCATCATCAGACATTCCGTCCTTTTCAGACATACCAAACCAACCCATTGTACTTTCTTGTTCCCAACCATACTTTTCAGTAACCATTGATAAGAAACCATATTTTTTGATTTCTACTTCCTCATCAAGTAGTTCCTCTGTTGTATAGTATTCATCAACAAGTCTAACTTCCTTTTCTTTACCATTATCATCAACTTCAGTTGTCATAATAAATTCGCCATTATCATCTTTAGCAAATGTTTTTACAACTTTGTTATCAAGATTTCTATTTTCAATATCCTCTTCTTTTAACCCTAAAGTTAAATACCAATCAAGAGTGTGTAATCTCTTAACCATACGAGTTCCTTTGAGTAAAGATATGTCCTCTAAGATGTTGTTACAATTATCTTCTGAAAAGTAATTATCCCAACGCCCACCAATTTCATACCAATCGTAATACCCCTGCTCGTTGTAGTAGTAATGGTCAAAAATTTGATTATTCTCATTAACACTCCACTCATCAGTAGACATAAAGCACTCTGTAAAAAGTTCTTTATGTGTACTATTATTCATATCAAAATTTTCAGTAGTCATATCTTGATTGAATAATCTTGATAGCATTAAATATGGCTCTAATTTTTCATCAACTTCTACGACAGATAAAGCTACACTCTTTTTAAGCTCATCATCATATCTGCTTGACTTCTCGTACCAACCTCTAGCTTTTTCAATTCTAGCGTTCATTACTTTGTCTACAGTTTCGTAATCTTTATTGATATACGCTTGATAGACTTCTGTCGCCTCATCATTTAGCTCTGGATTGACTTCACAGTATTCCTCATCTTGTTCATTGTAAGGTGCTAGCAAGTCATCTAAATAACTGCTATAAACTGCACTTCCCATAGAAAACATATTCTCTAAAGTTTGGTCTTTTTTAGAATAGTCCTCATTTACTTTATAATCGCTCTCTCTTGGAATAAAAGCTATTCCTACAAAATGGCTCATAATATACCTCTTTCTTAATTGATTAATTACTCAATTATATCACTTTGGATTGAGATTGCAAATAATGAAAGGTAATACTTGTTTGCAGTGCAAACGAGTATTAAGTCCAAATGATCTTGATTATGTGTATAAACAACAAACCCCTCTAATGAGGGGCTTGTTTCCTTAATACAGGGGTTTTGGTATCACTGACCTGTATTAATAATTCTTGCGTAAATTCTTGCAGATTTATCTTTTATACTTTGGCTACCTTTGAATTCTAAATCTATGTTTCTTGTTGCTTTTAGTTTATCTCTAAAGTATCTTGCAGATGATACATAACTAGCTTGTATTTTTAAGTAGTTTTCGTTATTAACACTACTAGCTAGTTCATACCATTGTGCAGGGTTTTGAAGCATTGTGTTTATATTTTCATCAGTAAAGATATCACTTCCGTTGCCTCTGTTTTTTATAGCTTGTATAACTTTGTCATCAACAGGTTTCATAAGTATCTCCTTTTTTATACTGTCTATATCATATTAGCAGTTCTGTATTTTATGCTACCAATTTAATCTTTTTTTTTGTTGATACTTGAAACGGAAATACATATGCCTACCCTCCCTATATCCCACTTTATGTATCCTCATATATTCTTTAGGAAATTTGTAATGTATATGATATTTTCGGTCTAACCAAACAATTAACTTATTAGGTTTAAAGTTCTTGTGCTTATCACAAAATGATAAAGGAAAATCATTTTGAATATATATATCAATTAAGTAGTGACTGTTCTTTTCGCATTTTTTACATTTCATACTTTACATATAGGGGAAGAGTTTTGAAAAATTGATCGATTTTCGGATTATTTTTTTATTAATGAGCATTGATCTTGTCTGCAGTGCATACAATATCAATAGTCTAATCTCATTACTCATACAATTAAACAAGCCCTCTTACGAGGGCTTGTTTCTTTTTTACCTAATCAGTTAGAAAGGAGATTATGGTAAATCTATACCTAATTCATCATCTCCAAGTTCCAATAAGCTCTCAGCCATTTTTCCCTCACTAATTCTATCCATAGTGAATAATTGGAATACTGCTAATAATTGAGGTGTTGCTTGTAGTCTGCAAACTTCTTTCTCGTTAAATTTAATGACATAATAAAAATCTGCGATTTCCTCATCATCAAGTTCTAACTCCATTGTAGTTTCCATAGTAATTTCGTAATTACCCCACTTATTGAGTTCTGCATTAAAACCTCTTACATTGTAGCTATCATCTCCCTCTAAGAAAACGATACCCATTCTTTTTAATACAGTTTTAGTGCTATCGTGTAAAGGTAGCTTGAATAAATCTTTCATTAATATCTCACTCCCTCTTTTCTAGCTTGTGCTTTATGGATTTGATGAATTATACAATTCTCTAATAATTCTGTATTAGAATACAATTTCTCATCATAACCAATTTCGTTAAGTATCCACCCTATGATATTAACCAACTCGCTATGAGTTAGGTCTATACACATTTGAGTTAAGTCATACTTACCGAGTATGTTTTGATTACTGTCGTTTAACAGTTCATCTATATCTTTTTGTTCCAAAATAATCTCCTTTTTTGATTATCTATAAATCTTACTACATCTAAATTTCTATGCAAACTTCAGATTGACATTTCTTATAATGAGAGGTAGATCTTGTGTGCAATGCACACAATATCTAAGCCCAAAAAAAAATGCCCCCTGCGTTAAGCAAGGGGCATTGTGTGTCTTATTAAGCGTTAGCTAAATAATTTTCTTTAATATAAGAATATGCTTTATCTGTAATTGGGTGTATTCTGCCCGATACAGAAGTTTTAGCTTGTCTTTCAAATCTACTAGCATTACCTCTAATCTCGGCACTCCATAATTCCCAATCATTAATTGCGTTGAGCATTCCCCAAGCATTATTGACTACAGAATAGCTATCGGCATTTTCAAAATTCTCAACAATTTTATTATGAGCCAATTTTACTTTTGTAATTGCCCCCTCATTGAGAATGTTGCCCTCAATATCTGTTCTTTCTGCGACTACAGGAAAAACAACATCAAGCATTTTTTTAAGGTCATCAACATTAGTTGAGATTTCGGTAAGTTGATTTAACTCTTTGCCGAAGTCATCATAATATTGATAGCCGATTTCTAAGCTTTGCTTTGCTTGAGCAACTTTTGATTTAGCATTAAATGTGTGTCTAAAGCTAAAGCTTGAGACTGCATTTTTAACTGCTAGTTGTAAAGTATTACTACAGGTAATTCTTATTGGTGTAGTAATAGCTTTGATAGAAGTTGAGCCATTGTGAGAATTAATAATTGTAAAATAAGGTACAACATTATCATCTCCAATTTTTATGTCATCTCCAAGAGCGATAGTTATATAAACTAAAGCCCCATTTTCAAAAGTACCTGCATACGCATATCTTGAATTACTATCATCAATAACACTATCCATAAAAGAAAATACATCTTTATTTTGGAATGGTACATAACGATTACCAACTGCTTTAAATGGAAAATGATTATCCGACCTTACAGGAATTTTATTATAGTTAGTTTTTACAAACTCCCCATTAACATTCACATAACAATCGTATAAATCAACAGACCAATCAAGACCTGCTTTTTCCATACATTCACTAGCTGTCATTAAGCCATTGGTATCTGTTCCCAACGCCTCAAATGGATTTACTCTTTCAAGAGTTTCTGTTGAAACATTAGTAAAAGAGTTTCTTAAATTTGTCATTATAACCTCCTAAATTAATTGACTATCCAATTATATAACCATTGAATATTTATATCAACTATTTCGCATTAATTTTGTACATAATGAGGTAATACTTGTGCGCAGTGCGAACAAGTATTAATCTGGAATTGTTATTAGTATGAGTTATCGCAAGTATCTACTTGGTCTAACTTCTAATCCTGCGTTTATTTTTTCCCACATTTCATCTACTTGACTTGAATACCAAAGATCTTTTTTCTTTTTTCTAAGTTTCACTCCATACTCCATTCATTAAATTTATTCTAGCCATTACGACTAAGTCATTACAATCATCACATACTTCTCCTTGAATTAAAGGTAATCCGTTATTACCATACACAAAGGTATTATGACAACTAGGTACTCTACATTCTGTTTTATTTATACTCATTACAAGTCTCCTCATAGCAACAAAAATCTACATCATTAAACATTACACAACAACATTTATAAGTGTCTCCACTTCTACATACTGTTACAACATCTCCTGCAAATAAACTCATTATCTTAATCCTTTCTCAATAGCTACATCTATACAATGTTCTCTTGCATTCTCCCATTCATCATCGGCATCAATACTTGTCTCCTTAACAAAGTAAACTGTTTCTCCCATAGGACTATCGTGGTGCGACATCTTTACTTCAAAGATACCTTTCTCCACATTAGTAAAGTCAATAGTAATATTCATTTCGGTATTGTAACAAAATAAGATACTTCTTAAAGTTTCTCCATTAAGTTCATATACTCCTGTATTACTAGCTGATTTATTCCAACCCATATAACCACCTGCTGAAAAATATTCCCAACCTAAGTTATTAAGTTCTCCTGCTATTTCGCTAATTTCATCTTTAATAAAATCCCATTCAACTTCAAAGTCAATGGTCTCATCATAAGTATGATTAGCGAATTGTATTTCTTTCATCTCTATATAAGACATAAGTTTTCTCCTTATTTAACCGATACTGTATTGTATAACATTCTGATTGATATTGCAAATAATGAGTTGTAACACTTGTCTGCACTGCAGCCAAGTGTTAGCCGATTTCTTTATTAAGAGTTGCATATTCCAAATTGGCTATTAAACTATTGGGTATGTTATTAAGGAGCATTTATGTTAGTAAGTAAAAAAAGTAAATTAATTGGCGAGTATATTTATATGCTTGGACAATTTATTAAGCAATTAAAATCTTATGGGGATTTTGATTTAGCTCAAGTTGTCAGAACAGAAAGACTTTCTGTTTTACATAACTTGGATAATCCATACAGATTTTCTAACTTTTTAGAGAGTTGGGAAAGTTGGGGTTGCCCTCAAACGAATGATGAAAATTTTATATATTTTCGTAATCGTTTTATTGGGTTTGATGACTACCTAGATATGCAAGAGGACTTATATAGAGAGGGGTTATCGTTATGAAAGACTTTGCAGAAGTGCAAGAATTTATAGATAGTGTTAATTCATTTGAAATTTATAAATGGTTTAAGAAAAATTTTCTACCATTATATGAAACTAAATTGAATGGTAAAACTATGTGGGTAGATTATTCATCTGTCATTAGGGGTATTAGTTATGACATAGAAAAGAAAACTCTATTTGTAACTTTTACAAGTGATAAAGAATATGCTTATTATGATGTGCCTGTAGATGTCTTTGTATGTGGTGCGTTTACTGATTATTTAAGAGAAATGGAAAGTGCAGGGGAAGTGAATATGGAAAACTCTAGCTTATCTTTAGGTGGTTGGTTTAACGAAATGGTTAAAGGATATTTTAATTACACACTACTAAATTAAATGCCCTTTGTTGTTGTAGTGCGTAGCAATAAGCCCCATTGAAAAATGGGGCTTAATTGTTGCTTGGATATTGCGTGCATTGCACCGCAAGATCCAGACTTGATCTGAAACTGCAGATTGAAAATCCTAATAATGAATGTGGGTAAGACTTGATTTTTTACAACTCAATTTCATTCTGTTATACTTATATCAAGTTAGAAAAAGGAGATACTTATGAGTTGGTTAAACGAAAATGGCGATACTATTTGTAGTGATTGTAATTGGGAATTGCAGGAAACAACTCCGCGATTTTCACGCAGACACTATCAAGCATTCGTTCAAGTGTTAAATGTTGTTATAGACAATTTAGATACTGTCCATACAACAAAGGTTAGACAACAAGCAGGAGATGACACTATTGTATTTTTACTAGATACAATGATTGACTACTTCAGCCACGATAACCCAAACTTTAACGAAAAAATATTTCGTTCTCAAATAACTTCGCCATAGCCACTAACTAAAAAACTCTATCGGGATTTTTCCCGATAGAGTTTTTTTTGTAATGATTTGGTGGGTTTTGGGTGGGAGCGAAGCGTGGGTTAAGCTAAAATCGGATTGAAAATACACATAATGAAGTGTGCATAAGAGTTGTGTAAAAGCAGGTCAATTTAAGTATGGTATAATTATATTAGTTAGAAAAGGAGAAGTAAATGGATGAAATGCTTAAGCAAATTGAGGAAAGACTTATAGACATAGTTAGGTCAGCTGTTGAGAGTGAAATTGACAGCTACGGACTAGCTACAAGTTCAGACCTTGATAGTCTCAAGTCAGACATTGATTACTCATTCAGAGAATTAAGAGACAGTTTCAAAGAAATCTACAAAGATTTCAGATAGAAACTAACCATAATGAGCAGTTGGATTTCGCATTCAATTGCTCATTAATGGCATCATAATGGGTGGGGGGGGCTTGCCACCGGGACGCTTGAATCGAAACTCAGATCGAAAATCCATATAATGAAAGAAGTGTGAACCTTGTGTTCAGGCAATCAATTTTCACTATGGTATAATTATATTATCTATTAGGAGGTAATTATTAAAACTTGTTTTATATGTAAAACAACAGAAGACCAAGGCGAAATCATAGAGAGTTATGGAGAGTTTGGTCATCAAGATTGTATAAGTGATGCTATAGCTGATGCTAAAGACCAAGAGAGAGAGTATAGAGAACAGATGTCTCATCACGGAGAATATGAGAGAGACTATCAAAGAGGATATACTCGTGCTTGTCTTTATTGCGGAGAAGGTGCTAGTGCAGGAACAGAGTTCTGTTCTATGAGTTGTGCTAACAAATTCACTGATGGAGATTGGGATTAAAAATCCATATAATGATATGGCTATGAGACTTGTCTTGTAGCCATATTATTTGAGTATGGTATACTTATATTATCAATTAGTTAGTTAATAGGAGGTTAACAAAATGATAGAAATGTTAAAAGATAGAATTAATCTATTAGAAACATTAATTAAATATGTAGATGATTTTTTAAATCATTTTCGTACTGTAGAAATGCAATATGGCTTTAGAGATATGCCAAGTGTTTTTTCTAGTGATGAAATCACAAAATCAATTCAACTTTTACTAGATGATGATTTTGGAATTTTTACAACAGTAAAAGAAATTCTAAATTATACATATAAGCCAAAATCTTGGATAACAGAGGTTGACTTGATTAAATTCTGTAGTGACTTTTATCAATATCTTATAGATATGGAAATGGCTAAAGATGATTTAGATATAGCTTTTGAAATATTGAATGATATATCAATGAGAGAGAATTTAAATTTTCTTTATGTAAAAGAAATTCTTACAGAAATAAAAGATAATCATACAGATGATTTAGACAGTTTGTCTAACTAACTAAATTAAACAGCTTGGAGATTTTTTCTCCAAGCTGTTTTTTTTTGTTTCAAAAATCTTAGGCGAAATTTGCGACTAAGAAAATTGGTAAGATTTTTTTAGATTGTCAAATTAAAATAATGAATTTTTTATTTTCGGATTGACTTGACCGATAATGACCTCATAATGGGTGGGCGGGAACGCTAGTGGGGCAATTGAATCGAGATCTTGCATTAAAAATCCAAATAATGAAGTGTGCATAAGACTTGTCTTATAGGGTGTCAATTTGAGTATGGTATAATATATATATAAGTTAGTTAAGCAATTGATTAGGAGGAAAATTGAATAATTACTTTATATCTCCATTAGGAGACTTAATTCTATTAGCAGTATCTAGTGTTGTTGCAGGTGTTCTTGTAGCACCTTATGTAACAACTTTAGTTACAAAGTTGAATGACTATTTAACATCTTTAGATGTTAAAAATATTCTTAGTTTCTATAAATTAAGACTTAAGTTATTCAAAAAGTTAGGCGATAGCTTAGATGGTTATGAATACCATAGAGAACGTACATATTACTTTGTCTATGCAAGTAACAATGTTTATGCAGATAGTAGTAACGATATTATTATTGAGATGAGACACGGAAAAATATGTTTAGACTTTGATGACATTGACATTATAAGAAAGAACATAAATACTGCCGTTAGAGAAGCTAAGGCTAGAGTATAACTAACTATAAAAGAGCTTGAGGATTTTTCCTCAAGCTCTTTTTTTTTGTATTTTAAGTGCGCCTAAGACTGCGCCTAAGATGTCTTAGCATTTTTCGGACTGATTTTCAAATTCAATGAGAAAAAGTTGGATTGCCGATTTGACTTTGGCATTAAAATCTGCTATAATGCGAGCTTGTGCATTTGTGAAATAAATTTCGGGTTGAAATTTGCAATAATGAAGTCATAATTGGGTGGGAGGGTTTCAACCGGGGCTATCTGATCAAACTTCGCATTGAAAACACCAATAATGAATAAAGCATAAGACTTGTCTAAAGGGGTGCCCATTTGAGTGTGGTATACTTATATTAGTCAGTAAATAGGAGGATAAAAATGACTAGAAAAGACTACGAGCTAGTAGCAATGATTGTAAAGCACGCAATGCTTTCATTCAGAGACAGTGGCAAGGTAATCAATGAAGATAGAGCTGATGCAATATCTGATTTCTTTACACAACATTTAATCAAGGGGTTGGTTGTAGGTTTTAAAATGACTTATGAAAATTTTGATTCTGAAAAATTTATTACTGCCACACTCCCTGACGATATATAAACATAATGGCTGATTGGGTTTTCGGACTCAATCAGCCGTTAATGGCATCATAATGGGTGGGGGCGGATACACCGTGGATGCATAGATCAATATTCCGCATTGAAAATCCAAATAATGAGTGAGTATGAAACTTGTCTCAAAGCAAGCAAATCTCACTGTGGTATAATTATATTAACTCAATCTATTAGGGAGGTTGTTGTGAACAAGAAGTTCCAACTCTTTAATTGCAAAGGTACCTTGTACGTTCACAGGGGTTATGCCTTTGTCCTACTCGTTGATGAGAGGGGTAGAGCTAAGAGAGTTCGTCTCTCTTAGTTTTTACCCCTCTCTAGAGGGGGTTTGAGTTTTTTTATTAGGAGGTTGTTATGGAGTTAGGTTATGTTGAGTGGCTAAACATTATTATGTTATCAAGTTTGTTGTTAAATGCTTGGGTGTTTAGTGGTTGGTTAGAGAGACGTTTAAGGTTCCCCCAAACTAATAGAAAGAGAGGAGAGAAATGATAAGTGTTATAAAACTTATCAAATGGAAACCATACAATAGCGAAAGCGATTGTTGGTAAGATAATTAAATGGAGAGAGTGTTTCACTCTCTCCATTTTTTTTTGCTCTCAAGTGCGCCTAAGATGCGCCTAAGAACCTTCAGCACAATTTCCCATTGATTGCAAATCATAATTTAGAATTTCTTTTTTTTGGCTTGAAATTCTAAATAATTAAATTATCATACTTGTATGCGAGGGTGTCAACCCGAGCAGAAAGATCTTAATGGATTCCCGCTTGAAAATCACTATAATGAAGTGTGTATGAGACTTGTCTAAAAGCAAATCCAAATGAGTATGGTATACTATATATATATCAATTAATACATAGTAAATAGGAGGTAATTAAATGATATTTTTAGAAAGTATAACACGTAAGCAATCATTAGAACTATTAATAGTTCTTTATGAAAGTGGTGCAAGAGTTCACCACTTTAACGGGTCTCAATGGTATGTTGAAGTTAATCCAAATATGGTTATGGTATTTGATACTTCACTTGAAAGTGATATACCACAAATCAGACTAAATGAAGATGCAAATGATTATCTAAGTTCTAACTCTAATACAAGTGATGAAAGAGATGAATTAGGTAGACAAAAAGAGTTTGCAAGATTGTTAGGATATTATACGATTGAAAATTAAATTAATAAAGAGGTTGAGGGTTTTCCCTCAACCTCTTTTTTTTTGTTTTTTCTTAGGCGCAATTTGTGACTAAGAAAGTTGATAACATTTCCCCATCGTGTCAAGTTATAATAAATATTTTTTCGGATTCATTTTCTTTTAAAGAAAAAAGTAATTATCATACTTGTATGCGAGAGTGTCAACTCTCGTGATTGCATTGAATTAATAATTAATAAATCAAAATATATATAGGGGAGGGTGGGTCAGTAATCGCTAGTAGTGAAACAAGTTTGAAGTTTAACCCCGCTTGTATATAATGACATTTTTGATGTTTTTTCGGATTGGCAGCCTAAATAATGAAAGGCATAGCTGTATTTGATCTTGATTACCCAAGTATTAAGCAGTGCTTGTGTACATAATGAATTATAATGTCTCCTCATATAGGCATTAATGCTATACTTATCTTGTTAATGATCCATAGGAGATATACATAATGGCAGGTAGGAAGTTATTACTTGATACTGCTCTTATAGATAGTATTGCTAATTGGTTGAAGTTGTTTTAATTCTAGTTATGATAAAGCTAGCATATTGGTTTTATAAAGAAATACAATTATAGATTGGATAGTCTTATTCTAATTTCCGCGATAATCCTTTGGAATGTTTTATTCTTGATCTTCTTCAGCCGCGTATAAAGCTCTCATCTGCGCGATTGCTTCGTCATCAGTAGGATGACAACCCATAATTTGATCATCAGTTGTCTTTTGAACGCAGTGTTCTCCATCTCTTTCTATTATTCTATATGGCATATATTCCTTTCTAAAGAAGGGCTAGCCGAAAAGACCTAGGGGAAAGGAGGCAAAACCCATAGGCGGAAACCGACTAGCCCGACACCTACTTTAATTGTAGTGTATCTACCTAATCGGTAAGAAAAGCTTTTATGTCTTTTTGATATAGTTGTTAATGTCACCCATACGCCTGTTATATTGATCTCTCCATTCAGAAAGTTTTTCAGGACTCATATTTCCTTCTGATTCTCTTCTATCCCTTACCCAACCATAGAAATCCCATTTGACTTCTTCTCTATACTTTTGTGGTTCTTCAAAATATTGTATAAAATAATGTGTTAGCTTCCAAGCTATTTCATACCTATACTGCACTTCACCATTTACTAATTTACTTAAAATAGATGTAGTACTGCCTATATCCTGTGCTACATTTTTATACTTTAACCCAGCATCTTCTCCTACTATTCTTCTTACTTCGCTAAGTCTTATAATAGGAAGTTGAGGATGCGGAAACTTAGCCGCTATCCCTGTCTTTGTTACTAATCTTCTCATATCTTCTAAAAGTTCAATACTAGGACTTTTAGTACTACCGTTTATAATTTGTTTCATAGCTTGTATAGACCAATCGCCTCTATATTTGTGAGTAAGCCATTGAGTAGTAGATTGAAAGTTTTTATTCTCTTCTACTTCCTTTCTAAGCATAACTGTTAAATGCTCTGGTATAAATACATTATGGTGCGAGAACTGATACGTTCCTGCTGCTATTCTATTCATTTTCCTCCTTAAACTAGTGGACCCGGAGGGAGTCGAACCCTCGTTACCTAGTTTGTATCCCCATACAATCTTAAGTCTATTCCTTAAACGAGCCCTTCTGTATTATAAATGCTATTATAAAGTATGTCAATTTTTATTGCCGTGCCGGGATATCAAGATACAGAATTTATTCCGACAATAGAAGATGCTTTTGCAAAAGCAGATAATCCACAAGATGTTTATATAGGTAGTCGTTATCTCTCTACACATAACGATGAATTAGATAATTTAGAAGAGTGGGTTAATAACCATAAGTATTCAGACAATATAACTATACAGCTAACGCTAGTAGATGAACACAATAGATTTGAAGTATTCGGTTCTACTAAAGGAAGGCAAGGAGCTGCTAACTTCTATGCAGATCAAGATTACTTTTTAAGTATAGACAGCCATTGTTTGTTTGGGAATCATTGGGATACAGAGCTTATAAGATTACACACAGAAGCTAAAGAGCTTACTAAAAATGACAAAACAATTATTACAGCTTATGGAGCAAGCTATTCATTTAACAATACAGGAGAAAGATACTTTACTACTAATCATTACTATCAATATATAGGATTTCCTAAAGAGTCTCCTTCAGTAGTTGAGTATGATTGGATGACTAGACCTTTATATTCAGTTTGTTTACCTTGGATGTGTGAAGAGATAAGTCCTAACTATCCAGATTTGTTGCCAGCAACAAAGTTTGCTTATAATTTTTCTTTTAGTGACCAATGTTTTATTTACGATGAAGATTTAGATGTATACATTATTGAAGAAGATATGATTAAAACTTGGAAGTTAATCAAAGATGGTTGGACATTTGTACATCCTAATACTCGCAACGCACTAATAGGTCATCTATATAACACAGAGATAAACGAATATGGTACAAGAGCTAGCGTTGTTAACTCAATTGAAAGAGAAACAGAATGGAAGTATGTTCAGCAAGAAGTAAGAAATGTTTTGAAATACTTATATGATAAAGAATATAAAGAAGTAATATCTAAATATCAATCGTGGTTAAAAGTAGATTACAAGAAGCATTCTCTACATAATTGGTATATGCCAGATACTTTTATTTAAGGTAAGTCGTCCTCTGTTAAAGGTTCTAAATCGAAGGAGTACCCTTTTCTATTGTCCCAATCCCATTGACTTAATTTATTAAGCATTGAAACAATCTCTTTAAAAAGATATCCAAATAAAAATCCTACTATATAATCCATAAGTAAATTATATTATCACACAAGTTGAATTAACGAGAAGTTATTGTATTACGATTTTGTTAAATAAACTGCTTTGCCTATTTTATGTTCTATGTAATCCAGAATGGGTGTGTGTGCCCACTCTGGATAACTTTTTAAAATATCGAGTATGAACTCGCCATTTTTATAACGAGCATACGCTGATCTTTTGATTTTTCTAAGCATTATCCTTTCGGAATCTTAGACATAAAGTCAAAAGGTGCATCTTCTAATGCATTTTGTGCGACAGCAACTATTGCTGAAGCTGCTGCAATGAGTGCAGCCATAATCACATCTGCTTCAAACATACCAGCTTGGTTTGCAACCATAACTGCTACGAATGCTTGGACAGCTGTTCTACCACCTCTGATAGCAGCATTCTTCCAATAAGATGCGTCTGATTTTTTCTTAGCTTTTGCCATTATTTACCTCTTCTTCCGCCACTTCGGCTTCTGCCTCTGCGACTTGGCTTACCATATCCTGTATGCTTTGGCATAAAGAACTCCTAACTTATATTATATTACGTCCTGCTTTTGCAGCTTCAAGGATTTTAACTTGTCCTCTAAGATCTGAAATCTTTTCATCAGACTCAAGCAAGTCTTTTATATTATGATACTTAATCACAACTTCATCACCTTTATCTAAAGCATCAGCAACTTTAGGGTATAGCTTTTTATAAGCCACACCACTAGCTCCAACAAAACCATCTTGACCTTTATCAAGATCGTTTTGTGATTCGCCAACGATTAAACAACCGCTTGTGTGCTCATCTGTGTTACCAGTATGAATAAGTATATATTCAAAACCCGGTACTTCTTTTATCCAAAGCATACCTCTATGGAATGAACCATATCTAGCAGCATACCTTGTGTGAAAACCACCAACAGTTCTGTACTCTATCTTATATTCACCTTCAGGGATACAAGTTTCGTGCATTACTTTCTTTTCTTGATATTGATCTTCTAGTGTATAACATTCAAAGACATCATCAATAAAGAGAATACCGTTAGTAGCATCTTTTCCAAATTGGAATCTAATTACATCTAACTTCATATTGACATTCTAACAGAGGTTACTCAATGATCTTTGGATATTCCCAAAAGTATTCCTTTTTTTCAGCAGAAATTAAGAATACTAAAGTTCCCGGACCACTGTGATCTCCTGTTGTATCTGTGTACCAGCCAGATCCACCGTCTAATGAAGGACATTGCATAAACCATCTGCCACCTCTAGGTTGACAAAAATAGTGATGAAAGTGTCCTGATATAAGCAAATCAACGTCTCCTATGTCAGATTTACCCATTGCTTGTCCACTTAACCAAGCTAAAGCTTTCTGAAAGCTGTAACGACCACCTGTTCTAAACTGATGTCCGTGTACTAGTCCTACTGAGTGTCCTGATATATCTAGTGTTAAAGACAATTCATTATCAGGTATAACAAACTTAATATGACCAAATGCTTTCTTGTTTAGCTTAAATGCATCCGCAATACGCTCAAAGATAGCTACATCTTCATTGTCATTCAAATCAGTATATGATTTACCGTTGTTTCTGTTCTCTCCGTGATTACCGGGAACAGCAGCCACAACAATGTTTTCAAAGTGTGGTGCCCATTCTATAAGAGCTTCAGTAACTAAACGTCTTACGACTTTTGATTGATCTCTCTTATTTAGCTGTACTCCATAAGTTTGTGAGGCGTAATGTCCATCACAGTTCTCAATCATATCTCCTAGAGATAATACATAAAGATTTTTTATCTTAGCGCCTAATTTATCTACATTCTTAGCGTGTTCTATTACTTGAGGAATCATTCTGCTAGCTCTTTCCACAATACCTTCTGTTCCATCTCCATCAGGCTTACCCATTTGCCAGTCACTGAGACAGACAACGAGTGAGTCTTGATTAGTTGTTGTTTTGGGTTTTTGTGATTTTTTAAACTTCTTGATATCTGAAATTAATTTTTTATAATCTAGATCGTTTACCTTAAGTTCTTTAGATACTATTGCAGCCCTGTAATAGTACATCCTCTTTCCACCATCAATAGCTGAGTCCCAACTTCTTACTTGAACTGGTTCCACTACATCAAACTTAGAAGGATCTAAGTTCAATTCTTCAAGTATTGCACTCCAGTCATTAATCTTTTCAGATTCTTGAGGATAAGATACTATCTCTCCTCTTTCACCATCGTGCTCAAATTTAGGTTCCCACCCTTTAGGGTGAACTTTATCTGATTTTCTTTTAGCTATTAACTTACTATCAGATTCTACTTTGGCGTAGTCGTTAAGCTTTTTCAATCTTAGCAGCTTCTTTTAAAGCGTGTCTAATGTGGTCTGTAGATAATGGACACTTGTGTTCATTCTGTAACCACCTAGCAACTGTAGATGCATTGATTCCTGCTTTAAAACCATCTACTGCTTCATTCCATAGCTTTTCATTGTCTTTGCTTTTTAAACGCCAAGGTGTATAACCTACAGTAGTAGGATCTTTGGCAGCAAATTCTTTAAGATTATTCTTCTTCGCTGGCATTATTTACTCCTCTCAAAGCTGCAATTTCTTCTTGCAACATACCAATTGTTGTTCTAAGTGATGAGTTTTCAATCTCACGAGATTTTACTTTATCACCAAGATCGTTTACCATTCCCTGTAATTGACGATTCTTCATTAGAGCATCGTTAGCCATTTTGACTACTTCCTCTACAGGAACTTCTTGACTTTGGTTCTCTTCAGCCATATATTCTCCTTAGTATTAAATTACTGCTTGTATTGTATCATACGATTTCTTAATAGTGGGTATTTCCTACTTGAAATCTTTGGAAATTTTAAGATATAAATTAACCAGATCATCAGCGTCTTGAACAAGGTTTATACCATTGATTCTCATATAGTTAAATTGTTTGAGTACAATTAATCTAATTTCATCGTGATCAATTATGTCGTCTAATACATCTTTTCTAGATGTACCCTCTGGGTAATTTTCTTTGTTATATTTTTTGCTAGCCATATAGATACTATATCATAACAACCTAAAAGGTAAGAAGTTATTCAGTATCTTTACAACCACACTTGCACTCATCATAGTCATCTAAATGCATTTTATAATCTGTGGTAATGGATGAAGGAGCACGATTTGTAATACTACTTTTCTTTAAAAGTTGATACTCCAAGTTATAATTATTTACCATTCTTTCTTCTATTCCTTCTAGTTATATCTCTATAACCATTTGTAAACTTACTACGGAGTTCCATTCCTTGATCCTCTATAAGTTGCCTATCTTCTTCCGTTGAGAGTCTAAGCTCAAGGTCAATACTTTCCCTCTTGAAAGGTATCACGTGCAAGAAAGGATCTCCTCTTTTTATTATAGTCTGTCCTTCCAAATGAAAAATGGAAGGAAAGTTTACTTGATGGAATACATCAGTTTCAACAATTCCGGGTAATATAGTAAATCTATCTTCGTTATGAAGTAAAGGTGGTAAAAATAAAGTAGACCAACCCGGTGGTGTTCTAAAAAACCAAGGACTAATAAACTTTACGCCTTCATTAAAGTCTCCTTCTTTAAAAGGGAATGTAGATAATTGATCAAAACTATGAAACTCTATTTGACCAAAGCCATCATTAAGGGCAGTTTGATTGTGTTCAAATAGAAATTTGTTATCTATTCTCTGTATTATTGTGTCAGTCCAATAAGGTATAATAAATCCTTCCGCTACATAATCCACAATAGCTGGACACTTCTTTATAGTATGAGACATATATTCTCTAACTATGGGTGAAGTCTTGGGAAACTCTGGATCTAATACGTCTAAGTCGCTGTGTAATTTTTCAAACCATTCAGGTATCATACGAGATGCTTTCACAGGAGGAGCTATTTCAAGTAATGGTTTATGGTTAGTCCACATCTCCATTTTGTTCACTATTTTCTTAGACGCGAAAACCATTTACTCTTTAGTATCTTTTTATCTCTTCTTGATAATGCTTCAGAATACAGTTCATTAGTATTTCTTCTTACCATACCTACTTGCATAATCCTATTCCAATGTCTATGAAAATCATTATTCCAATCTTTATATTCTATTTTTACAGGTTTAGAAAAAAGAATATTAAACATAACAGTGTCTTCATTTAGTGTAAATTCTGTAACACTAGTATCCATCCACTCAAAAGCCCAAGACAAACCTCTTGACCAAGTATGTATAGGCATAAAACCACCAACAGTTGATATAGGTAAATTCTTACCTATATTTCTATCAGTAGGAACTACATCTAACCATACTTCAGGATCATCTGTAAAAAATAAATAAGGTAGAGATATTTGACATACCGGTCTATTAGGATCAGCCCAAGCAGATTTTTGTTCTAATATAAAGTCTGTAAAAGGACCATAGTGTTTAACTAGTCCATAATAATTTGCTTCTGCTCTATAGCCTCCATACAAATCATCTTCAGGTGCTCTTTCATCTTTCCACAATCTTATCTTTACATAACTTGCAGGAAATAATGCTTCGTATAGCCTTTCTCTTTGATATTGTGTAGCTACACAACCATTTGGTGCTTTTAAGAATTTTTTAGGAACTCTGTAAGCTATTTCAGGTATACTTGCATTTTCATCAGGTGCTACTGTAAATGCAACTTTAGAAGCACCTTGTCTCATTTTTTTTATAGGTTGAGACCATAATCTAGCTATATTAGGAAATTTACCTTTATTATGTGGAACTGGACACATACTCATAATATTCCTTCATCTTTCCATATTTGTTTATTTTTCTTAGTTAGCCATCTGTAATAACCATTTTGCCTAGTTCTTTCAGCAGCTCTACTCTTATCATAGTATCTTCCATCTTGAATATCGAATGCATCAACAATTAAATCTAAACTTTCTGTTCTTTTAAAAGGTATTACGTGTACTAATGGCATACCTTGCCTAAAGATCTTTTCTCCATATCCGTGATATAAGAATGGTAAATTCATTTGATGATAGCTATCTGTTTCTACAATAGCTGGCATAATTTCTATTTCTAAGTTTCTATGATACCAAGGTTGACATATTAATACAGACCAACCCGGAGGTGTCATAATATCCCAAGGATTAGAAAACTTATAAGCAGTCTGAGAGCTATCTTCAGGTATAGGCATAGTTCCTATAGACAAAGGAGAATGCTCTGTAATAGTGTTATCCATTGCGTGTTTGTTATACCAATTGAAACCAGTTTCTTTTGAGTAATTTATTTTTAAATCTAACCATAAAGGAATAATAAATCCATCGAACATCAAATCGTGTGTAGATGGACATTTTTTTATAGAGTGATCTTTGTAAGGAACTTCATTCCAACTTTCATCACGATATCGTCCTTCTTCTCCATCGCGCATTTCTGTCCACTCTCTTGATAGTTTTTTATACCAAGCAGGCATAAATTCCTTTGCAGGTCTTGGTGGTGCTAAATCTACATACTCAGGCTTATTAGTTAGAAAACGAATATTATTATCACTAACAGGATATTCTTTATCTTCTAAGAATCTGCTATATGTTTTGCGCTCCCTTTTCCAAAACATTAACTTAACAACAAGGTACTCTCTATAACCGCTTTTAAGGATGCTAGCGGGTATGTTTCGTTACCTATCTCCCTTATGGTAGTTGTTGTTGCATCTGCATCACAGTGAATAATTTTAGGTGTAAAGTTATCTACTATGTATGTATAATCATCTTCACTTGATAATATGCTATTCCAATAAATAATTATATCCATACCCGGATTGTCTATTATTGTTTGTGTAGCTCCCTTAAGAATTTCCACTTCTTGACCATTAGCAACAATAACCATAACATCTACATCTTGTAAATCTAAACTGTCTATTGTAATAACATCTACTGCTTCATTAGCGTTACCTATATTTGTATCTAATTGAGCTCCAGATTTGTTGTCGGAAAAGTAATACATATCTCCTGTGCCTGATGTAGCGCCACAAGCTTTATTTATGTTAGTAGCACTACTGCCTGTATTTTGCTCAAGCAAATCAAATCTACTTTGTATAGGCTCTATATTTATTGTTGTTACGCTTGCACTATCTAATATTGCACTATATAGACCTACTCCAGCACCTACAATTAATGCTTTAGATGTATAGTTACTTAGATTATCTTTTAAATAAAATTCAATACTTCTATTTAATTCACCGTGTGTTGTTAGTTTAAAATGTTCTTTTGCGTCATTAGTGTCATAGTTAAGATCTATTCCACTTCTTGTTGTGATACTCATACAGGTATATTACCACCCATCTGTAAATCATTTGGTAGCCACATAGGTGGCATATTATTAATATCCAGCTGATGACCAAGCCAAGTTACTATTGCGTATTTAGTTCCAGAAATAACAGGTAATGCTTGATGAGTGTAAGCATAGTTTGCCGGAAATAAAGCTAAAGAAGGTTTATCTGGTTTTATTTCTTCATCAAAGTGATTGAAATAAGTTCCACCACCTTCATACTCTGAAGGGTTTAAAAGTATAAGTGCAGATAAATACCTTGGTAAATTCTCTGCATAATCAGCGTGAGGTTTATATTCTTGACCTACTTGATATCGAAGTATGGAGTATCCTTCATCAAAAGTAATGTTAAATTTATACTTTTCACAATATTCTCCTACAAAACTTTGAAGTCTTGAAGAAATCATATTATGTATGCTGACCATATTATCTTTTAAATGTAAAGATTGTTTTTGATCTAAAGCTCTATGTTGAGCTGTACCTTGTGGCATACAAGCTAAACCTGATATGTTCAACATATCATTAGTTCTATATTTTGATTCCTTACCATCTATTCTTTCTGTGCCGTGAGTTGCTATATCCCAACTCCAATCAGGAATTACCGTATTGTTTCCAAGCTCTTCACATTGTTGAATTATTAGATTTGCTTCTTCTTTTGATATAAAATTATCATAGACTTCAACACATCCCATTACTTTTTTCATTTTATATTTCTTTCTTTTTCTGGATGATAGATTCCATCAAACATATCATCATAACAAGTTCCAGATGAAAATGCTAGCAAGAACGCTACCTTTCTACCATTTAATAAAGGTGTAGTTGCGTGACTGTATATAAAATTACTAGGCATAATTACAGTAGTTCCTGCAGGAGGTTTGTAGGGTGGAGAATCCCAGTATCTAAAATCTAATGCACCACCTTTAAAATCATCATTTAGATATGTCAAGGCAGTTATTCTTCTCAAAAAAGGAGTTACAAAAAAACTATTGTTATTTTTTCTTGTAGAGTGATTATCACTATGATAATTCATATTTTTCGGTGGTCTATAACTTATGTATTGCCAAGTTTCATTCCAATGTATTTCTTGTTTTACATCTGGAAATATTTCTAAATACTGTGCTACTTTATCAGCAGTATTGTCAGCAATGTTTTTTAAATAATTTTTAGATTCTTCTTTTTTAAAATGTAATTCAGGATCAAACCTTATAGGACCATTAGTATGAGTTATTGTGTAATTATTTCCAATTCCCATTTCATCTTTTTTTACATTTTCTTTCCACTCGTCTACTTCTTCATTCATAGAGTCTATAATGCCTTCTGGAACTTCCATACAATTTTCCCAAGCAAGAACGCCTTTTATTATTTCTTTAGGTTTACCCGGATTCCACATTACATAGCACCATCAGAGACTGGTATTTCGTGATCATCGTGTTCTTCATATACGCTTATTGGTCTATCGTCTATAAGCTCATCATTTCTATACCATTCGATTTTATACCAGCCTACAGGTAGTTGAATATGCTTTGTATAAAACCTTTCTTCTCCTCTATCATATTCCATTTTTACTGTTTTAAACAACACGGGATCTTTGTTAGTTTCTAAATCATAATCCCAAATTTTTAATGTATATTCTTTTTGTAAGTCATCAAGATAAAATTCATCAATTAATTTAAAAGATATTGCTTTATTGTTAGGACTTTTTTCTGGTGCTAAACCAATAGTGTATTCAGGTATTCTTACCCACTGAGCGTATTCTTCACCTTTAGTTATATAATCTTTTATGCTTTCGGATACAGTTGTATGAATTTCATTTGCACGACCATACCACTCATTTTTATAATCATTTATATTGAGATGGTTTGGTATATAATATACTACTCTCATATTCCTCCTGTTGAAAGTTTTAGTCTAGTGCGTTTTTTGCTTCAATATATACTTTTAGCGAATCTACAGTACCAGCCTGTGTTTCAGATTTACCAGCTTTCCAATTATCGAAATCTGCTAAAAATGCTGCATCATCAAAAGCATCTATATCTTCTGCTAATTTATACAAACAACCAGCTATTGCAGATTCTAAATCTTTTTTAGCGTCTAATTTTGCTTGATCTAAAGCAGCTTGGTCTATAGATAATTGCATATTTTCTCCTATGTCAAACGTTTTACCTTTCAAGTATAGCATATATATATTATCAAAACTTAGTTCTGTTAAAGTTTCAGTCAAAGCTTGATGTACTTTATGATAAGATTCGGGAATGTCTATGTCATATCCTTGATCTGTATCTATATCTACTACACATTTAAAATTAGTTTTTAGTAACTCGTGTTCGTTAAGTATAAGATTTCCACTATCATCATCATTTACATTGTTGTTTGTTACGGTAACTGAATCATAGTCTTCTTGATTTGTGTCGTATTTAAAAGTTATTCTTTGAGGAAGTATTGTTGTATACGAACTATCTTTATATACAAATTTTGAATTGTCTTTAATATAGAAATTACTTGATGCAACTGTTTCAATATGCCAAAAGTATCCTACTACATTTCTATGGTAGCAAACATTTACTGGCATACCGCCTTGATCACTCCAATCATAATCGTGTTGAAAGTCTTTTCTTTTTATAAATACACCAAAGTTTTTTGCATCATTGGTTTCTACATCTACATATGCTAAACCTTCTGATACTGTAAAATCTTTTTTGACTCTTGGATAATCTACTAAATAAATTCCTAATTCTGTTTCATCAAAGTCTGGAAATAATTTACCTGCGTTAGATTCTACGTCACCAGAAAACCAACCGGGGCAAACATACAAGTTATAGTCATCATAATTTACATCTTCTCTACTGTAGTAGATCCTTACAGTAGCCATTGTTAAACCTTGTAAGTCTTTACATTGCCATCGTTATAACCAGTAACATCTGTTGCTAAACCTGTCAAAGGTACATCTTGGCTTACTAAAAATATCGCTCCTCCACCTGTAGTTGTTTCTCCTGTTGCATAAACAGTTCCATAACCACTAATATTTCTTGCACATAAAACTACAATTCCACCACCTGCGTTTGTTGTGTCACCTGAACCACCGTAAATAGGAGAAGGCGTAGTATCTCCACCGTGTATTATAAATCCTTGTATAGCTAAATCTGGATGATTAAAATATTCTATTCCTTCAGCAGGAGCAGCAGCTGTTGTACCATTTCCTGCACCGCCTACACTGTCAGTAGCATTGCCTGTAACACCACCTTTAAGAGTTCCAACTGTTGACGCAGCACCTTTTCTTCCTAAAGAACAAGTAGCTTGTTCTGAAGCTGTGTTTGATAACATTAAAGAGTTTCTAACGAATACTCTATATCCTGCAGTATCTAAATGAATATCATCATTAATAGTTAAATTGTTATAATGCATATCTCTAGTAAGCGTTGTGTTGCTTGATATTGTAACGTTACCATCTGCACCAGATCCATAAATACTATCTGGTATTACATCAAACGCTTCAAAGTCTGTTGGTGTTACTCCTATTTCTACTATTGCCATAATTCTCCTACGGTGCTGTATCTGTTGCTGCTATATTGAATATTGTTAATATTGTACCAGCTGTTGCTGTTCCTGCACCCGAAGTTCCTGCAGCAGCTGAAGTTGTTAATCCTGAAGGTAAAGGCTTACTGCCTGATACTAATACGACTGTTCCTCCACCTGCGTTAAAAGCTTCACTAACTTTTTCACCTGCACCACCTGTACCACCTGCGTGATATGTATTTGGATTAGAAGCGTTATTGCTACCTTGGTTAGCTCCATAGTTTGTGTAGGAATAACCGTAACTATAGTTATTACCCGGATGTGTATTTGTATTACCCGGATAAGTTACAGAGTTACCCGGATGTAAATGATAATGAGTGTGTGAAAAACCAGAAACTTGAAAGTTGTTTATATATACAGTTGGATGATAATGAGCATTATGATAGTGAGTATATGGAGGGTTTGAACCATAGTTTGTTGGATTTGAACCATAGGTTGTTGGATTTGAACCATAATTAGATGCATTGTTTGTGTAGGAATATCCATAACTGTAACCATAGCTATAGTTGGTGCCAGATTGATAATAATCAGGCGCATCAGCTCCTGCAGTTCCTTGTGTTGCATTAACTGAATCATCTCCATCTGCTCTAATAGTTCCATCACCAGAAATATTTTTAGCTACAACAATTACAACTCCACCACCTACAGCACCAGTTCCTGCAGTTGCAGCATTTCCTGAATATCCTTTACCACCATCAGCACCTACTACATTTCTGTTAGCCCAGTTATTATTTCCACCGGGTTGACCTTCTGCAGCTGCACTAATCTGTGATGAGTCTGAAGTACCAGAACCACCTTCTAAAAATTTATAAGTACCACTAGACATATCAAAAGTTCTACCTGCGACAGCAACGCTTAAATTAAAAAGTTCTTCTTCACCACTAAAAAATAAATTAGGATCTGTAGCAACTACATTGATAGTTCCACCTTTACTTGCGTTAGACTCATCGTAATAATACAAAGTAGTTGGAGTGCTACTTGTAACTGCTATAGTTGTATTTGCATCTGTTCCTAAAGTTCCTGATTCTGTTACGCCTGTTGTGTACGCTGAACCAGAATTATGTGTTCCGTCACTTGTTTCTGAAAACTTAATTCTATGACCTGCGTTTGTTGAATCTTCTTGTAAAAAAGTATATGTGTTTCCAACATATAGAGTCAATGTATCTTGCCCTGTACCGTCTATTGCAAGAACATCAGATTCATAAGTAACAGCAAAAGTTGTTTGTGCAGCTGATCTACCACCTAAAGTATCTGTTGCAGCTGTTCCTTTTGGAGCACCACCTTTGAGTGTTCCTGCTGTTGACTTATTTGTAAATCTACCAATACGCGAAGTAGCATCTGTAAAAGTAAGAGTGCCTTTAACAAACACTCTATATCCATTAGTGTCTAAATCACAACTAGAATTTATTGTTAGGTTGTTATAATACATATCTCTTGTAAGAGTTGTATCAGAAGCAATAGTTACATCACCATCTTGACCAAAACCAAATACTTCATCTCCCCCTAACCTATCAAGGAATAGCCTTTCAGGTATCTGAATCTCAGGCATTAGCTCACCTCTACACCGGATATATGTACGTTAAGTGCAGACGCTGCTGAAGCATCTCCTGCTATAAAATCACTTGCATCTATAACTGTTGCTAAGTCAATCACAGTTGTTGTGTTTGCTTGAACAGTAACATCTCCAAATACTTTATTACCAGCACCAGCAGTACCACCGTTAGGAACAATATGTAAGTTAAATGTTCTATCGGTTGCTGTTACATTAGCAACTAGTATTTGTTTTATTATTGTTTTGTTAGATGCAGTAAATATAGTTGCACCAGCAGAAGTACCTAAAGCGGTAGTTGCTAGTAATTCACTTGCTGTATATGTAGCCATTTACTCTCCTATAGTCCCATCCACTGCAATGCTTCGGTAGTATGAAGCTGTGATGCTTTCACCTTTACCATAGCTGTAGCGGAATTATCGTATAACATTACTAAATCATTTTCTTCATCAACATCAATTGATGTTCCATCTGTAAGTCTTGTTGCATCAACAGTTAGTGTAACAGCACCAGAGTCTGCTCCACCATCTAAACCAGAAGTTGCTGCTGTTGTTACTCCTGTAACATCACCTTGATCTAATGATTGCCAAGATGAACCATTGTATATTTGTAATCTTGAATCTGTTGAGTTATATACAATTTCTCCAGTAGAAGCACTGGTAATTGCATTTCTTTCTGTAGTTGTGTAACTAGGTAATACTGGACCACCATCGACTGATCCATCTGCAAACTCGGCAAAACCAGTTGTATCACCAGCAGTTGTTACTACACGAATTAAAAATTTTCTATTAGCCATAGATTAATCTCTCCGTTTTCGACTCGAATCTCTTTAAGTATATCATATATTCTCTTTCTTTAACGTTAATTATGGGTTTGCATAGTGTTAATATCCAAAGCGTGCTTTATAATAATTATAATTTTGGTCAACTTCACTAGCAGTTAATTTTTTAGAATATATTTGGACTAAGGCAATCTTACCATTTAAGTAGGCTGAATTTCTAGGTCCATCTCTGCCAATATTTAAAGTAGCATTAGAAGCTATATTTAGATTAGCACTACCACTTGTATTAAAAGCATAATTAGTATTATTAACATACAATTTTTTATTAGAAGATGTTGCACCACCACCTGCATAAGTTAAACATACATTGTACCAAGTTGAACCTGCAAAAAGGTTTGAGGAACTATATCTAGTATCATTTGCATAAAAATACCAATTTAAATTAAGGTTAGAAATATCTACTGCAGAGTATTGGCTAGTTGTACTGTTATTACCAATTTGAATAGGATCTTGTCTAGAAGATATAGAGCTTTGAGCGACATTTAGCTTAAGCCAAAAATTTATACTATGTTCCCAATCTCCTGCTGAAGCTCCTGTAGTAGCACTAATATAATCATTACTGCCATCAAAAGTAAATGTTCCACCACCATCTGTAGAACTATAACCTACACCATTGTACAAAGTGCCATTTCTACCATTACCACTTAAATCTGTAACTGTGCTTCCACTACCACTGTATGAATTAGTATCTCCTGCATCATACCAAAGATTTAAACTTTCAGTTACAACACCACCTGACCAATCAGCTCTATCTTTTAAGTATTGTTGTTCTGTGATTGAAAACACACCTGAGTTTTGACTAGCACTCTGTGAAGGTAGCTTACCCATATATCCAAATTCTGTATTACCCATTCCATCTTCCTTCTAAAATTTGGTTAGCTTGCTCTTCAGTATCTACAACTATTTCTAGTATTCCATATAAAAAAGGTGGTGTATCTCCTGTCCAAGTAATCATAAACATTTTTGTATCTTCTGTATGTACTGAATCAGTAGCTAAATTATTAACATTAATAAGATGACCATTTTCTACTTTTATAAATCCATAAGACTTCATAATTAATTCTCTGCTACATAAAAATAATGTATGTAGCCATTTTCTGTTCCTAGAGGATTACTTGATGAAGGATAAAAATAACCATTAAATGTTATTTGGTCTGAGCTATTATGCCAAGGATAGTGAGCACCTGTGCCTTCTCTTTTATAATGAAGTCCATAAGAAGTTGTACTGTAACCAGAAGTATAGTTTCTATAAGGTATTGACCTAATATGATTAGTAGTATCGCTAGTAACTGTATAAGCAGTTCCACTAGGTAAGTTAGTTGTTCCCCATTCCCACCATTCTGCATCTTGTGTTGGATTATCTCCTGTATGATGATTCACCAAGTTGTGTAAGTACTATTTCTAAATCTTGTTCTAGTTACACCAACCAAGTTGCTAGATGTATTAAATACTGCCCAATATATATATGGAGATGTACTACCACCATTTTCATCAAATAATCTGTTCATTAAATATCCCCACTGTGTAGTAGATAAAAGCATTGTTGAAGTTGTACCAACTTGACCTCTCATAACTATATTTAAGTTAGTTGCACCTTCAACCCAACTAGGTCCACCTGAAGGAATGTTTCCTAAACCTGTTATGTCATTGACACAATTAATTTGAAAAGCACTTTGACTTGCATTTGGCTTTATGTATCTTTGAGTAACTGAAGAAGAAGGTAATGCTGTTAAAACTTCACTTGCAGCATAACCAGCTAAATCTGATGTCAATCCTGAATTACCCTCAACAAAGTTAGCCATCTTCATTGAATAAGATTCTTCTGATGTGTGTGGACCTTGTAAATTCTCACTAGCTATATCTGCTTCTGTGCCTAAAGTTACAGGAGGTACTCCTTTATATCCTAATCTAGGTAATCTTCTATTAGGCATTTAATTACTTTCTCCGGGATTTACACCTTCTGAATTATTTTCTATTACGTCTGTATGTATTTCTTCAAAAATATCAAGATCAGGATTATATGCTGCACCTAGCTTTGCATACATACCTCTTATGTTGTCATTGTAAGAAGTTTGTATCCAACGACCTTCTAAACCTAATTCATTTAAATATTCTTCGCCTCTATGTTCTTGTTCATCAGGAATGACAAGAACCTCTACAACTATATTATTTTCATCTATCTTTGCAAAATGAGCCATTACTCTACCTCGTATCTAATAACAATTATTCCACTACCACCATTTGCTCCACCATAGTGAGGGTGTGCATTTCCTCCTGCACCACCACCTGTATTAGCAGAACCATTGTTTCCTCTATTATTGGAGTTTCTATCTTTTCCTGCACCTCCACCACCATTTCCTCCTGCACCAACAGAGCTAGAGCCTCCACCTCCACCTCCACCAGCATAGAAAATAGCACTTCCTGTTCTAAAAGTATTAGAGGCACCTGTACCTCCTGCACCACCATTATTGTTTGAACCTCCACCACCAGAAGAACCTTTTCCTCCACCACCAGAGGAATGGCAACAACCACTACTTGTGTTTCCTCCACTATTACCTTGTCCTGAAACTCCAGATTTTCCAGATTGCCCAGAGCCTCCTCCTCCACCTCCAGAACCACCAGAAGCAGCAGTATTCATATTGTAATTACCACCTCTACCACCACCTGTAGTAGAGATTGTTGAAAAACCTGTAGGTCCTGAAATAGAAGAGCCACTACCAGAACTAGCTTTTGGGTAGCCACCACTTCCTGTAGAAGCTCCTCCTCCACCACCACCAATAGAACAAGTGTAACTTCCTATAACTGCATTAACTGATGAAGAAACAATCATACCTCCTGCTCCACCACCACCACCAACATCTCCATCAGAGCCACCTCCTCCTGCGACAACTAAAATGTCAAGTTCAGGACTTGTTTGACCTAATGAAGAAACTATGAAGGTTCCTGTAGAAGTGAATGTATGCGATTTATAGTTTTTACCATTTTCTGTATAAGTTTGAGTTGTTCCACCTGTAGCAACAATATAAGAAACATCATATAAAAGAAATGTCTTGAAAGCGTTATCTTCTTCCGATGTAAATTTACCTGATAAAGATTCTTTATCTGATGTATTTAATTCATCATCAGTACGAGTTTCAGGTGGTTTTCCTCTATATCCGAATACACGAGGAAGTCTTCTACGAGCCATTTAGAGCTCCTAGGTTATCTCAAGAATACTAGCAAATGCTTCTAAATCTCCTGAAGCTGCCCCACCTTGTAGTTGGATATAATCCCCTGCTTCGAGAACTATCTTTGAAGTACCTGCAAGTTCTAATGTAGAATCAGCAGGAACTGTAATTGTATAAGCTAATCTTGCGTTAGTTGTTGTATCGCTATCAATAACATCTGCTGTGATTGTATCATCATTTGTACCATCGATATTTGTAATTCTTAATGTTAAAACTATTGCTGTTGTTGAAGCAGGACA
>Ga0208767_1000269_pt1 | contig 39802 bp, 55 predicted proteins | sample VirMetDEL_Mar_21_FD_184514 | JGI IMG/M metagenome (GOLD analysis project Ga0208767, IMG submission 184514) | Aqueous microbial communities from the Delaware River and Bay under freshwater to marine salinity gradient to study organic matter... | ecosystem: Environmental > Aquatic > Marine >...
ACTTACTAACTGTAAATAGTGTTGGATTTGACGGTCAAGGTTTAGAGAATACTGCTAAACGTGTTATCGATGGAGAGGGTATTGGTAGTCCTTTATATTTAGGCACTGACTCCCTTGATATTATTGGAACAACAACAATCACTGGAGCTACTACTGTTACTGGTGATTTATCTGTAAGTGGTACGTTAACCGCTGGGACCTTAAGCATAACAACAATTGGTAATGATCTAGCCGTAACTGGAGATGTTACTGCATCTGATGACATTATAGCTGATAGAGTAAAATTAAGAAATCCATCGACAAATGCTGAAACATCAGTGTTGAGATTTGTAAATGATGCCTCTGCTACTCACGGAGGATTTTTAGATTTAATGACTGATGTTATATCTAAAGGTACAATAGAATTATTTGGTCCAAACGGTGGACGATTATTATTAGACCCAGACTCTGATGAGGCTCTTAAAAAAGGTGATGGTACTAAAGGAAAAGTAGCGTTAACAGATACTGAGGTTATTTTAAAAAAAGATACAAAAGAATTATTAAAGGCCAAAGAGGATGGTACAATTAGGTTTCAGACAGTAACGACTTTACCTAGTACACCAACTAAGGGCGATATAGTAAACAAAGACGGAGTGGTATTTGTCGCAGTAGACTAACCACGAAATTAAAATAGGAGAATAATATGGCAACATATCAAAAGGTGGTCAGTGAAAGCTCTTCTGGGACGATATCACAAAATACTTCCGGTAACGCTGCAACTGCCACCGCTTTAGCAACATCAAGAACATTAGCAGTTAGTGGAGACATTACTGGTTCTGGTTCTTTTAACGGTAGTGCAAACCTTACAATCTCAACATCATTAGCGGCTGATTCAGTAGCTGCAAATGAAATTGCAGATGGTGCAGTAGGAACTGCCGCAATAGCTGACGATGCTATTACTGCTGCTAAAATTGCAGCTAATGCAGTTGGGTCCTCAGAGATTGCTGCTGATGCAGTAGGTGCATCTGAGATAGCGGCTGGTGCAGTAGGTGCATCAGAAATAGCAGCTAACGCAGTGGGTGCTAGTGAGCTTGCAGATAACTCAGTTGATGTAGGTGCGTTAAATACTGCAAACACTGCATCAAATGGTCAGCTTTTACAGTATGATAGTACTGATGGTTTACAGTGGGCTGATGCTACTGGAGATATAACTCAAGTAACTATAACTGCTGGAACTGGATTATCTGGTGGTGGTAGTACTACTTCTGGACACGCTAGTCATACTTTAGCAGTAGATTTATCTGAATTAACAGATATGACTGCTGCAATGGTAAGCACAGATGAGTTTATTGTATTAGACAACGGTGCTGATAGAAGAAAAGCAGCTAGTGAAATTGGCCTATCAATATTTAACAATGATAGTGGTTTTACAACCAACACTGGTACAGTTACTTCTGTAGCAACTGGAACTGGTATTGCTGGCGGAACAATTACTGGCAGTGGTACAATATCGCTTGCATTGAGTGAATTGACAGTTGGTTCAACTTTTACTGCTGGTGCAGATGCAATTCCATTTCACGATGATGGTGCTGGAAACGATAAGTTAGCAGAAAGCGGAACTATCCCAGTATCGTTTTTTAATAACGATGCAAACTATGTAACAACTAGTAGAAGTTTGTCTGCTGGTAATGGTTTAACTGGTGGCGGAAATCTTTCAGCTAATAGAACCTTTGCAGTCGGTGCTGGAACTGGTGTAACAGTAACTGCTGATGCAGTATCAATTGGCCAGTCAGTGGCAACATCTGCTAGTCCAACATTTGCTGGTATGACTCTTACTGGAGACTTAGTAGTTGGTGGTTCTACAATAACAACAAATACCGAGACATTAGAGATTGCAGATAACACTCTAATTTTAAACAGTGATCTTGGTTCTAGCTCTGCTGGTGTAGATGCTGGCTTTGTTGTAGAGCGTGGTAACAGTGGTGATAATGCTTGTCTATTTTATGACAACTCAGCAGCACAGTGGAAAGTAGGAACTAGTTCTAGTCAAGCTTTACCAAGTGATGGAGCTGCCGTCCAACTTCAAAAGGTAACTGCATCATTGGATACAACTGATGAATCAGTACCAGTTGGTGGCTTTCAAGTTGCTGGTGGTGTTGCATTCATTAGAACTGCGTAACAAAATAAATGTCTAAAGTTGTTAGACGTAAAGAGAAAGATAGTGTCTCTTCTCTTCCAGCTAAAGTAGAAGAGAATAAGTTGGGTGTAAGAGACACTGACTTTCTATTAAAGCTCATTTCAAGGAGTACTTTTGAGGGTGTGGAAATTGAGCAAGCTTATAGTGTAATTAGTAAACTAGGAGCAATGCATAGGAGACACCTTGAAGATTGATTTAGATGCACAAATGTTAGACCTTATAGTAAAAGCAATGGAAGCAGCACAAGTTAATGGTACTGCTACTATTGTATACGGCAAGCTACTTGAAAAGCTTAAAAAAGGTTTAGAAAAAGAAGTGGCCAAATTAGAAAATGCCAACGTATAAAAAAGTAATACACGCTGATGATAACATATCAGAATTAAATAATAACAGTGGTTATCTAACATCGGTAGCCACTGCTAATATTGGGACTGGTGCAGTAACTGCTGCTAAGATTGCCAGTAGTGCTATCACTGTTAGTAAACTAGCTAGTCAAGCAGTAAATAGTACTGCAATTAAAGACGAGGCAGTTACTGGTTCTAAGATTGAACCTCAAGCAGTAGACAGTACTCATATCGCACAAGAATGCATAAACGATGCTGCAATGTTAGCTAGTAATGTGGTTACTTCTGCTAAGATAGCGAGTAGTGCAATAACCACTGCTAAACTTGGAACTAGTGCAGTGACTAATGCTAAGTTAGCTAATGATGCAGTTGATGGAGACAAGTTAGCAAGCGGTGCAATAAATCATCCTAGTAAATTTGCAAATAGTGTAGTTGGTACTGATGCAATAGCTAATGATTCAGTCACCAATGCTAAGATAGCTGATGAGGCAATTGATAACAATAAACTTGCAGATGATGCAGTTACTTCTAGTGCGATAGCAGCCAATGCAGTTGGTAATTCAGAATTGGCTAGTGGTGCAGTTCAATATACTAATATAGGCACTAATGCAGCTGGAGCATCTGGTAGTTTATTAGGAGTAGCTGGAGGCGGAACTGGGTTATTTTGGGCAACGCAAGATTCCCTTGCTCAAAGCTTTTCAACAAATGTCGTATTGAGTAAAGCTTATATGCACTTTTGCCACAATTTTTATGATGATATTGGAACCACTACTCATTATTTACCTTGGAACACTGGTAACGAAACAACAACTACACTTAGTTCTAATAGTTCGTTTTTAGTTGCTGATACTATGCAACTTAAGAAAATAATGATTAGACCAATGCAATTTCAAAGCTTTGCTAATTACACACTTACAGTAAGAGTTTATAAAGCATCAAACAATAGTAGTTCATTTACTCAGCAAGCAGAGGGTACAATGTCGTTTAATCAGTATTCAAATTATGGTGCTCAAACAATTACATCAATGACTCCTACTGTTGTTTCTGGGGAACACATTGCAATATATATTGATGCAAGTAGTGACCCCGGTGGAACTATACATTGGCAAGCAACTACAATATGGGAAGTAGATAGGATAGGATTATGATAATGAGATTTCAAACTATTATAGGTGAGCCAAATGAATTTGGCTTAAATCTAGTTGACCCCAGAATTAATTCTAGTAAACATTATCAAATAGGTGAATATGCAGAAGATTTTTCTAGTGTACTGCTTACAGATATATCTGAAGAAGATGCACCAGCATTTAGAAATTATGTAGGATACATTGAAGATGTTGAAGAAGTAGTAGAGGAGGAATCAGAAGAGGGAGATGAATAATGCCGGGAGCTTGGACAAGAAAAGAGGGTCAATCAAAATCTGGAGGATTAAATGCTAGGGGGCGAGCTAGTTATAATAAAGCTACTGGTGGAAAACTCAAACCACCAGTTACCAAAAAAAACCCAAAGGGTAAAGCGAAAAAAAGACGAAACAGTTTTTGTGCAAGAATGTGCGGAATGAAAAAAAGACTTACTGGAGCCAAGACCAAGAACGATCCAAATAGCAGAATAAATAAAGCACTTCGCAAATGGAGATGTAAATGTCGGTAGCTAAAAAATCTAATCCTAGTTTATGGGCCAAGGCTAAGTCAATGGCCAAAGCTCGTATGGGTGGTAAGCATTCTGCTCGAGCTATGCAGTTAGCAGTTAAACTTTATAAAAAAATGGGTGGCAAGTATAGTGGAAAGAAGTCCGGTAAAAATAAACTTAGGAAGTGGTCCAGACAAAAATGGGACTACGTTAGCAAAAAGGATAGAAAGAAGAAAGGCTCTGGAAAAACAAAGGGCCGTTACTTACCTAAATCAGTTAGGGACCGTCTCAGTTCCAAAGAGAAAAGTGCTACAAACAGAAAGAAAAAGAAAGCAAACAAGTCTGGAAAAGGTTCGGCAGCTTATTCAAAAAAGATTGCTCGTATGGTCCGCAATGCTAAGTAATGGAAAAGAAAGAATATAAAGGTGGAGCCAGAAGTTTTAATGGTGCAAAAATCGATGACTCATTACAAATCAATCTTAATATAAAATGGCTAATTCAAATTATCTGCGGCATATCGCTGCTCACATACAGTTACTTCAGATTAGAAAACAAGCTAATAGAAATAGAGCGAAACTTATCGATAGCACAAGAGCAGCTCACGGATATGATAGAGAAACACAAAGCAGAAGACAAAATGAAAGTGCAGCAGATGGAAGAACAATTGCAGTGGTTTCAGAAAGAGCTAGACCTAAATCCAATGAGCTGGCTGCGAAAGGGCAAAAAACGTAAATGACACAGATGTTACAATTTTTTTACGGTTTGCCAAAAAAAAATAGCCGTAATTTCGCCATATTCGCTAAAACTCACGACCAGCCAAGGGTAAGTTCGAGTATAATAGAACTGGGTGATACATTAGTATCAGATGCCTCATTTGGAATTGAAGTAGAATGGGCATTAAAAAATTAAAAATCAAGGTAAAAAGACCAATTAAGTGGTGGGTTGATGATAAAAAAGTCGAGCTCGATGATATTGAGCACACTTTTTGGACGAACAAAGAAACGAGGTGGAAAAGTAAATGCAAGAACTAGCGGATTTATATATGACCCTTGGGGCCGGGGGTTTTGTTTTTGTAATGTTTGGATTTGTTTTATACAATTTAATTCAAGAAAACAAAGCTCAGTCTGAGGACCTTGAGGTTATCAAACAAGATATAACCAAAATGCAGACAGAAGTATCTAATGCACACAATATAATTATTAAGTTGGTTGATAGGACCAACGCATCAGATTCAAAGAGAGAAGATTTCTGGCGAGAGATATCTGATGATCTAGCTTTTTTAAAAGGCCGTATAAATGGAAGACCGTGATATAATGAATTATCTGGTCCAGTTAAATGAGCGGCAGAAAACAATATTTAACAGACTAGTAAAGATTGAAAAAAGACTTGACCAAATAAATGGTAAGGTTGCGGAGCACGATGTCGAACTAACTAAGGTAATGACTTGGGGAGCATTTGTAGTAATAGTTTTACCTATAGTTATTAATTACATAACACGATAAGGAGAATAAGATGCTTAAAGAAATGTTAGCAGCAGAGCTACTTTCAGATGAAGTCAGAGATGAAATTATAGATGGCTGGAATAAATCCGTTGATATACCTCTAATTTCAGAAAAAACAGAACGCAAGATTATGCTTGCGATTTGGGCCATTGTTAAGTCAGCTATACTAAAGAAACTGTAATGCCAAAGTTTGGTAGACGTTCCAAAGAACGGTTAAAAGGTGTACACCCAGACCTAGTGAATATTGTTAATGATATTATTAAATATTATGATATAACTATACTTGAGGGTGTTAGGTCCCAAGACCGACAGATTGATTTATATAATGAGGGCAAGTCCAAACTAGATGGTGTCTATAAAAAAAGTAAACATCAAACTGGAAGAGCACTCGATATAAGTCCTTATCCCATTGACTTTGAAGACACTAAAGGATATATGTATTTAGCTGGCCTTATGATAGCTACTGCAAAAAAACTTGGTGTTAAGATTCGCTGGGGCGGTGACTGGAATGGTGACCATAAATTTAGTGGCCGACCAAATAGTAAGCGTACTGATAAGACCCAAAGGTTCGATGACCTTGTACATTTTGAGCTGAAATAGTATATTCGCTACCCTAACTTATTATGAAATTATCCTTTCTTTTGGGTTAGAAAAAAAAAGGGGAGAATTAATTTCTCCCCTTTGCTCTGAAAAAAGTGATGACACAATTTGGTCACAGTACGAAACATAATACAACGATTTGCCGAAGTGGTGGAACTGGTAGACACGCAGTCTTGAGGGAACAACCGTGTAGATTGACGGTGGTTGCCCCCTCGGTGTTATATCGTTGTTTATCAGAATATATCAAAACTAGTAAGAAGTTCGGACACATTTTTGACACAGTGTAGTCACACTTTAGACACATTAGCTACGGTCTTTATCGTCTTGCACCCATCTAATATGGGCACTTCCATTTCCTCTTAACCAGTTAACTCTATATTCAACATTAGCAAGGTGCGATACCCCATTAACATCATTATATAAAACTGGTACTTCAGCTATAAGCATAGTAGTATTCATCTTTATCTTACTGTATGCAGTCAGATAGGTTCTTATCAATCCTACCATTTTCTTCTTTTCTTCCTTGGAGCGGAGTTCGTGTATTCGATGTTCACTGTAATCAACCATTTCGCCTATCATAAGCATCTCTTTGAGTTCCTTATGGGTATAGCCTAATTTGGCCGACATCATCGGAACATAATTACCGCCATCATCACGGTAACGGACTTTAAGTCCGGGTCGAGATGCACTCCAATTGAACTTGACATCAAACTGAAAGATAACATCGGCAGCATTATTATATACTGGCGATTGGATGGCATCATCTCTTTCGTTTAAACGCTCCAATAGTCGCTTTTCTCGCTCCAAAGATTCTATGAGTTTATCTTTTGTACGAAGTAATTCGTTCATATACTCATCTCCTCTCTGTTCTTCTGTATGATTTATAATGGATTCGATCTTTTGGTATGTTTCAAATCCGGGTTTACGTTGTAATGTCTCGTAGGACCTTAAAGTACCCTCATTAATTCCAAGAGTTTCCGCAAACTTTTTTCTTGAAACACCAAGGTTCTTTCTATAGTCCCAGAGCTTTTTACCCCACGCATCTTCGGTCATATTAATCCCTTTCTTATTTTTATGACCCCATAATATATATATAAAAATATATATATGTATAAAACTTTTGTTACATATGTTATGTAAAAGTATATATATATTAACTTTTTTTGTTGCACATAATTGTAACATACTGCTACAATCTGACACACATACTAAAGGAATCAAAATGAATAAACCACATTCTGGTTATCTAAATATAAAAAAAATACAAGCACTTACTGGTCTATCTTACCTTACTATATATCGCAAGTTTACAGAGGGAAAAATCCAAGGTGCTTTTCAATTAGGTAAACATTGGCTAGTCTCAAATGAAGACTGGCAATCATATATAGAGAGGCTCAAGAATGCCAAAAACTAATCCAGTTAATATTGTATCAATTTTAAATGAACAAAAACACATTAAAACAATAATGTGTAACGGTATGAGATGGTATTATGATGCATCTGTACCAGATGAAGACAAAGTTTTTAGGGCCAGTATGACCTCTGGCATATCAAAAGTATATCCAAAAGGTGAACATTTTTATGATTGGATTGCAAAGTTTGGTCATTGGAGACAGATAGTTTTAGGCGAGGCCCAAGTACACGGAAATGCTACTCACGATGCAGTAGATATGTTATGTAAGGGTCACACTATAGATAGTCAATGGATTGAGGCTAACATTGTTAGTCAGCCAGCAGTTGCTTGGAGATTAAGCAGCAATATTAAAGGTATGGTTATGAATGTTCGTAAAGCTATGGAATCTTATATGGCTTGGCACGATGAATATAATCCAATATGTATTGGTTCTGAATTTGCTTTATATCATCCAGAGCATATGTTTGCTGGTAGGACCGACCAATTATATAAGATAGGTGATGACATTGTGCTAGTTGATAATAAAACTGGTATGGCACACGATCATCATCAATTACAAAGTCTGGGGTACGCTTACATCTACAATACCTACTACGCACCAGAAGAATACAAATGTAATAAGATAGCAGTTCTTTATCTTAAAAAGGATTACAGACGTAAACCTACATTTGGATTCAAAATGATAGATGCAACTCCAGACAGATATTTAAAATATTGTGAATACTATGCCGATGAGTATGGTACTCCCAAAATAAAGTTTGGTTTTAAACCACGTAAAGAATTTTCTCTAAGTAAAAAAAAGGTAAACGATGGATAATCAATGGATAAAAAAAGACATTCCAGTTGAACCAAACCCGGGTGTTCAAGTCACTTTTACTTATGACCAACCTTACAAGGATAAGTTTGGTAATCATAAGTGGCTATGTGTGGACGGCCAGTATGTTCAATGTTCTCCGACTCTATTAAAAATGTTGGAAAGCCAGAACATAAAGGCAAATATGCCGGTCACAATTGGTAAACGTCAAATCGATGGCAAAAGCCATTTCACAGTAAACGGACAAACTGCAACTGAATTGTTGCAAGGTAGTGCACCACCGCAAGGCGGCTATCCACCTAATCCAAATATTGCACCTCAACCAGCACCAGTGCAGACCAATGCTCCGGTCAATATGGGGACTCCGCAACAACCTCAACATTCTGGTTTCGCTGAGTTAAAGGTGCATTTAGAATCAGCTCTCAAGTTGGTCAATTCTCTTAACGTCAATGTAAATGAGCCTATTATTACTCCGGGTAATGATGAGCTCCCATTCTAGAGACTGATTCGATGAGCTTGGGCAATTGTACATTTTTCACATCTCTTCCTTCTTGTGTCAAAAAGCAACTCGTATGATTGCCCTCGCTCCAAAAAAATATAATATTGAATCACCATTTGTAGCCGTAGAAAAACTTGTCTGTGACAAGATAGAAAAGAAATACGAGCTCATACTAAAAAAATTAAAAATGAATTATCACGTTGACTTTGCAGCGTTTGATAATGATGGGTCCTTACGATTCTTTGGTGAAATCAAATGTAGATACTTTAACCACGATAAATATGACTCAGCTATGGTATCTGCTTTTAAATATTTAGGTATCAAAGAGATACACGACACTTTCAACTTACCAGTCATATTGTATTGTCAATATACAGATAAGCTTATGTACTGGAGATTTAACACATCGGATAAAATAGACCTTAAATGGGGTGGCAGAACGGACCGTAATAGCCATAAAGATATTGAACCTATGTGTCACATACCTATGAGGTATTTTAAAGAATTATGAGTAAAACAAATTTAGTGCAATGTCCTATGTGTGATAATGAGTTTCCAAAAGAAGATGGGACCTATCATATCGATGACAAAGAATTACTGTACTGCGATGAGTTTTGTTTGAATGAAGAAATATTAATACAAGAGGAAGAGGCTCTGACAATGAGAATATACGAAAGAAGTAGGTATGTTGATTAGTGGCCTAATTCTGGACCTATGGATAGTATGTAGCAGTCTACTGATGTTTATCGGTGCTACCATATTGCTACCTTACTCAATAGATAAATGGATAGAGTTTGTGAGAAAATGGTCGAATCGTTTATAAAACTAAATAGAAAAATTATGAGATCAGAAGTCTATCGGTCTACTCCAGTTGTTCGAGAGCTATTTATTTGGCTCTTGCTTAATGCTGGTTGGCGGCAGAATAAGAATGAAGAGGATGATAAAGGGGTAGGCCGAGGACAATGGAAAGGTACACTAGAAGACATAAGAAAAGGTCTAAGCTGGAAAGCTGGTTTCCGCACAGATAGCTATTCTAAGCCACAAATACAGAGAGCACTCGCAAAACTTGCGGAGATGGGTACGGTAGAGTATATGGGCGATACAAGGGGGATTGCTCTAACTGTCTGTAAATACGACACTTACCAAGGGGTGCGAAACACTGGGCGAAACACTAGCGAATCGCTTGCGAATGACCAGCGAATCAAGGCCGAAAATGTTAAAGATATATCTTATAATATATATAATAAAGATATATCTTATAATAAAGATAAAGAAAAAGAAGAAGTAGAAGAAGAGCCTTACTCAGCTAACAAGGCTTTGCAGATTTTAAAAATTGTGGAACCAGTATTTGGTAACCTCTACGACCCATTCTACGGTTTAGGTGGTTTACACATTTGGGGTTCCAGAGTTTGGAAAGCGATACGTACCTACACTTTTGAATCCGTTGAGTTAGCGTGCAACAAGTTAGTGCAACTCAAAAAAGAGGGTAAGGTAGACGTAAACAATCCAGAGGTATTTTTTGATAAGGGCCTACCGGGGTACATAGTTAGGGCCAAAAACGAAACTGCGGATATCCAGAAAGCGAAAGCAGATGCTGAGTGGACTGGCTATTGTACTAATTGCGACCATAAGAAAACTTTCCCAGTCAAACCAGATGATTACACCAATTGTGAGAATTGTGGTGAGATGTACTATCAGTCAAAGTTTTATTATGACCACGAAAAGAATGCGGATAAACCTAAACCACCCCCAGTAGATAAATATGCTGACGTTAGGGATGATGAAGACTTCCAGAACGTCCAGAACTTTTTGAAAGGGTTTGGTAAATGAAATTAGGACATACAGAGAAAGGCCATATTTCTGAATTGGCCATACAAAAACATTTAGTCTCAAAAGGGTATAACGTATTTGTACCTATTGCAGATGTTAATCAAGTGGACCTCATTGTTGAGATAGATGAGGGTGTATTTAGTAGGGTACAAGTAAAGGGTATCTTTTCCCCAGACCGTAACGAAACAAGTATTGCAGTCAAATTAAAAAAGTACAGTGCAAACAAAGTTGATACCATTGCAGTTTATTACAGTTGCGATGATAAAGAGATAATTGCATTCATACCATACTTTGGTGAGGACAATTTTCAATTGGCTATATCCAATGCAAAGAACAATCAAGTTGAGGGACGTAAATGGATTTACGCTTATTCTGAGTTTCCAAAGTTCCTAGCAAACAAAAAGAAGTATAAAGATGGCCAGTAAATCAAAGATAAAAGGTAACACCTACGAGAGAGAGTTAGTTAAAATATTTCTAGATCAAGGATTTGATGCTGAAAGAGCCAGAGGCTCTGATGGTAGGTCCTTGGGAATGGAAGAGGATGTTGATGGATATTTTAAAATAACAAGGACTGGTAAGAAAATTAAATGGCAAGCAAAACGTAGACGTTCTATTCCACTCTGGTTACAAACTGGAAATAGTGATATAGTTCTGGTACGAGAGGATAGGGGAACCAATAACGTAGTATGCAGCCTAGAGTTTTTTCTGGAACTAATAGGAAAGTGATATGGATAAAGTAAATGTAACTACAGATAAGATTGGTATTGACCTTATTCTCAAAGGTTTAAGACTTATTAGAGTATACCAAGAACGTGAGAAGAGTTGGATTACACCAGATGATAAAGAAGATGCGAAGACATTAACAGATAGGATTGAAAAGGGTATGCGTAAGGCAGCTAAAACAAAAACATTCACAGAAAACCCTAACTGCGACCCCGATACAAATTGCGACTGGTGAGTAAAAAATCTAGGTACGAAGAAAAAGGGTGGGTCGATAATTATTTTCATAATGATTATAAGTATGGTCCCAAAACTAAAAGCCGTAATGGATATACGTGGTCCAAAAAGATGGCCGATGACGTACTTAGCTTTTGTAAGAAATGTAACCTTGTTTGGGAAGTAGCCATATTTACCAAAAAGATAGTTTACTATGAAGACTTTCCAACTTACGGAAAGCAAAGAAAGGAATGCCCAAAATGCAAAAACCAAAATCATTAAACAAATCAATACTTGCCAATATAAAAACCAGATTAAAAGAGGGTGGTAAAAAGTACGGAGATGATATAACAGAGATAGACCCAAGGGATTGGTTAAGTGAGTCAGCTGAAGAGATGTTAGATAGCGTAGTCTATTTGACTGCTCAACATTTTAGAATGATAGCCAGCCGTGAGTACTACTTTGTAAAGATGCATCAAGCTGAAAAGCTTTTAAAGGAGATTGAGAATGACAAAGACAGTAAATACTCAAAAAAAGCCAAACAATGGTTTGACAGTTTTACAATCAGAAAATGATGAGTACTACGGTGATTATCCTTGGTTTAAAGAAAATGTTCTCAAGTGGAACAAGGCTCAAGATATTATTGGTATTAGTCAAACTCTTTGGGTTTTGCGTATCGATATGGGTTATAAGGGTCATCTCATTGAAATGGATGAGTTAAAGTGGAAAACATTATTAAGCAAGTTACGGAAAAAGTATTTCGAGTTAGTCAAAAGAGGAAAAATTGATGCCGTTGTATGATTACAAATGCCCAGAATGCCAAGATCAAAATGAGTACTCTCTTTCTATGGACCACAACCCCCCAGTATGTCCTCAATGTAATTGCATACAAAGTAGGGTCTTTACTCGAGCTCCCTCTTTCAAGTTCGTGGGAGCAGGGTTCTACAGTAATGATTACAAAGAAACAAATTACGATAGAATGACAATGGACCAGAGAGATAGCCACGACAGTCAGCAAGCTGACAAGCTTGATGAAAGATATTCAGCTGAAGAAAAAGCATTCAAAGAAAAAATAAAGGACGATTTGAGGTAACCCAGACATCATAGCAAAAGGGTTGATGTCGCTATATCTCAAACCCCTTTCACATACCGAGGAGTAAGCCATACAAGTAAACGTTCTGCCAATGCTCCTCAAAAAAAAAGGGGGACCAAGTCTATTCCTGGCCCCCCTTTGCTTATTGAGTATTCTCCTTATCTTTATGTTTACGAATTACAGAGCATAGAGCATCTCCAACAAACTTCTGAAAAGTTTTGCCAGACATTGCTGCTAACCCTTTTAATTGATTGAACTGGTTTGTAGACATCTCGGCACGTAGTACGTGAACCATTGATGTCATCTGTTCCCATTCAAACCCATCTGCTTTTACTTCGTCCATTCTCACCTCTAGGCTACGTTATACTGTTCTGGAAACATTTTTTCCAGTTTACTCTTTACTACCTCTGGGTCCACTGTTGCATAGTGGTCCATCAAGGTCTTTATGTTGGTGTGACCAGTGAAAGCAATTGCATCTTCAGCACTTTCAAACTGAGTAACCAAAGTAGATGCGAATGTCTTACGCACTGACTTCAATGGGTGTCCAGTTATCTTTTTGAATCGTCTATTGCTATCATCACGCTGGTGTCTTTTGGGATATAAACCAAAGATAGACTCACCATACTTTTCTATCTCTGGATGTAACCAGACACTAAAACGCACACTCGTTTTACTACGCTTGAAGTAACCTCGCTTGAAGTCATCCATCGTAATGAGTGGTGCATCTATTGGACTCATACCAGTATAAGCTAACAAGGTCCAGAACATTTTATCATTCTGGTTGTTTGTCTGCTCAATAGCATCAATCACTTTATCCCATTCAACTGGTAGCTGCTTTTCACCTTTTTTAGATAACTGCTTTACACCTTGGGCCCATTCAAATGGATTGTATTTGGCCTCATATGGTGGCCTACTTGCATACTTAAACATACTGCAAAGTATTTGGCCAGCTTTGTGTAAGGTAGTCTCAGCAATAGGTGGTTCCGCTTGTTTGTAGCTATTAATGAATCTGTTACAATGTGATTCATCGATAGTACTAAAAACGGTACTTGGTCCAACAAACTCTAAGAATCTATTAATCCACCTTTTGTCAGTGTCTTTAGATTGCTGAGATTTGTTGTTCTCATCAACTACGTTTGATAAGTAGTCAATGGTCAAATCAGCCAGAGTGAGATTAGGTCTTTCAACCGTCAACAAACCCTCTTGTTTTAACCAGAGACGTTTACGGATAGTATCAGCACGTTGCTCGGCATCCGCTTTACGTGTAGTGCCAAGTGACATACGATGTCTTTTACCATCCTCTGAATAGGTCAGCCAGTAATTTGACGAACCTCTTCTTTTGTATACTTTCATCGTTTTATCCTTTCCTTTGTTATACAAATCTTGCCCCCCTATAAAGGGGGGTCTTGTTAATCGCAAGTGCATTGAATATCATCGTCCCACTTGTAATATGGTGTACCATCTTTTCTAAACTCTGGTTCACCAGCTAGTTGCCATTCCTCGTAGCCACATTTTTGAATTACACCACTAATGTCCTCATCAATACATTGGTCTTCGACCAGTTCTTGATATGGAACAGTCTTGTATTTCTGTATTGCATCGTCTTCATTGTTGGCATTTATTTGGTAGGTCCTAGCTCTAGTTTCGTGGACCGTGACGTAATAGGTTTTAATCTTCATAGACTTTCTCCTTGTTAATTAAAAAACCATCATTGAATGGTATTATTTCAAAGAGTCCGTGAGCCTCATCAAGAATAAACTCATCACTTAGTTCATTGTCTTCATCAACATTTCTATCACGTAGCCATTTGATTGTGTCTTCTTCTGACTTCCAGTTGTCAATCACTACACTACCCCAGTCTCTACCATTATCCAGTGTAACTTGAATCTGAAATTCAACCCAGATTCCCTCGTAACTATCCCACCAGAACTTATACCATTCACAACCACCATCTGGATCACCGTAACTACCATCAAGATGTGTAAAGTCATCATACGTATATGGGTCGATTCTAAGCTCTTTCCATACTGGATGATTATTAGCATCTTGGTCATAGATTAACTTCTCAGTTTTCTTGATTGCATTTTTAAGTTCATCAAGTTGTTCTGATATACCGTGATAGCAAACACTAGCGTGAGCATTCTCTAAATCGGTATCCCATAGTTCACCTAAGTAACTGTTATCAATTGCACTGATAAGTGACTTTGCATTTTCTAGTATTTTATCATACATACTATTATCCTTTCTTTTAGTTAAGTAAGTCTTGCCCCCCATAAAGGGGGGACTTGATTAGTAAGCAAAATCTGGGTAATCGCAATGTTCTGAGACATAATTGCAACCTTGACATTCTATTAAATCACTATCGTGACATAAGCTTATAATTAGAACGTCCCCACAATTACCACAATTAACAACATTGTATCCAAGTTCTTGAATCTCATCTAGACGTTCCTTTTGCTCATCTAGGTCTGTTGTTTGTGGGTAATCTTCATCAATAGATATTTCTATTGTTTTACCAGTTAGTTTGACTTTTTTATTCATCGCCATAGTCCTCCAGATATTCTTGGTATCTAGTTTCTGCATCATCTACAAAGTCATCTTCGCCTAACTCGATTAACTTTTCTCTCAAGTAGTCGTAGACAACTTCCTCTAGGGTTAGTTTAAAATCAGCCATCTGATTATCCTTTCTTTTGTTAAGTAAACTTTGCCCCCCATAAAAGGGGGGACTTTGTTATTCTTGATTCAATGCGAAGTCCGAATCTTCATAACCGTAATAATCTTCAACACATTCTAAATCAGTGTAAAAGCAACCAGATACTAGGCCAACTTCTTCTTCAGTAAATAATCCGCATTTTAGAGCGTTGTCGTAAATTACATTATCATCATTATACCATTGCTCCCCATCGTTCTTGTCCATCCATTCGTAGTATCTATCAATTAGTTTTTCAGCATCATCAACAGAACATTTAAGAGCTTTAGCAGTGTCTTCGTTAAAGCATTTTCTACTACAGACCGCCCAACCACCATCGTGCATCCAGAAAGATGCCATACCGCCACCACAATGGTCACAAGGTCTTGGCAATCCATCCCAGTGTTCAACTTGACTTAGGAAGTGATTAAACTCTTTTATATCCTTGAAGTCATTTTTATACAACTCTGGTATAGGGTATATTGTTTTAGTCATTTGTTTATCCTTTCTTTTGATTAAGTAAATTTTGCCCTAGCCAAAGGATAATAAGATAGTGCTAGGGACTTATAGGTCTAGGACCTCTGTATCAAATAACTGAGGTCACTGGCTTGCAATCCTTTTAGTATTGGCTCCATAAAACGGTTCTCAATAACTATACCTTTTGCAAACACTTGGTAGTCATTACCAATATTATACTCAATCCATTCCATAGCCTTTCTGGTTTTGGTATAGAGTAAATTGATATTACTACCCTCTACAAATAGTAGATGTATGTCCATTGGTTTATCCTTTCTTTTGTTATAGAAATCTTTGGCCCCCAAGGGATTAAAGGGGGCCTTACGTCAAGATAGATTACTCATCGTAATCTGCATCATAGTATCCCAAATGATGTGCAACCCTTTCACAAAACAGACTAATAAAACCTATCTGTTTATCAGTGAAGTGCCGAGTATCAACTGCTCCAAAACTATCTACTAACTCTGGCACGTTAAAATCATCACCAGAATGACAAGAATTGTAAGCGTGAGGCCAGAACGGTCTAAGAGCACCAAAAATAGCTTTTATTAAAAGCACTCCCATATTGTTTCTGTACTCGTCAACTTCACCTAATTGAATAGTTGTTGTTATAAGTAGGTCGATTACTTTTTTCATTTGATTATCCTTTCTTTTGTTATATAAATCTTGCCCCCCCAAAATTGTAGGTACCCTTGCTTATGTCTTGCTCTACATTTAACAATTTTTAGGGGGGTCTTGGTTAATTAAAGAACTTCTCTAGCTCTTCATAGTTATGAACTATTACACTCCAGTTAGCTTTATCAATATCAGAGTCTTCTCTGGCTCTAGGGTCTAGCATATTAAACTCTCCAGACTCACGTATGTCATTGAAACAAATCCATTCCCATTCACATATGCCATATTTGTAATTATACCTATCTGGCTTTTCACCTTTGTACAGTTCATTTTTTAGATTCATCATTGCATCGTAGTATCCAGAGAACTCAGTACTTTCTGTTGTGTAAGCACTTTCTTCCGTCATATAGTCTTTGGTTTTATTATAGTTCCGCCAACCCTCATTGCACAATTCAGACTTCCATCGTAAGGTTACTTCGTGAACATCAACATTATCTGGTTGCCAGACTTCTATTGTGTTTTTATTTAAAGCAGTCTCAAGATTACTGAATAGCTCTTTTATTTTTTCTATGTCCATTTTTATTATCCTTTCTTTATTAAATAAAATCTTTGGGGGCCTTGCACCCCCTTGTATAATTACTTTGAGAATTGAACCATAACCTCAAATTGATTATCTCTTATGTACTCTGTACCATCTGAACCATACAACCGTCTATTCCTTATGCTAGATACTAGTTCTAGATTCGGATGTTCTAAGAGCTTTTCAAGCCTACGGCCCCACTTGACCCAGTCATCTTTAAAGTAATCTGGATGACATTCAAATTTGACTAGAAAAACCCCATCAGCGTACTGGTTAATAAGTTGGTGAGTTTGTGCTATGCTTGCACTAACGGCCAGACATCTACCCACTAATCCGTGTTCTGGATGCATATCTTCAGCAAAGACATAACAACCTTTATTAAACTGTATAAAATCAATCCTCATTAAAAACACCTCGTTTAAAATGTATAGCGTAGAAAGTGCAACCAGTCCAAACTAAGAACACAACCATCAATGTAATTTGTGGTATGAATACCCAACATAAACTGAAAGCAAAACTCACTAAAAACATAAGTACGTTTATCATTTTATTATCCTTTCTTTATTAAATAAATCTTGCCCCAGCTCGATGCGGTGAACTGGGGACTTGCGGGTTATTGAAGTGCGTATGCGTTGCGTGAATGTTGACGGTCAATATCTCTTCTGAGGTCTTGCAACTGTTTGTATATTTTATTATTTCTACGAACAATTGCCTTACAATCAGCAAGCGTATTTTCATATTCAACTAGCGTTTCAGCAATGACTTCTTTATTAGCAATCCAACTGTTACGTTGCTTGCTCATATCGTCATAAGCCATACACGGCTCATTCCATTTAGAAGTGCCCAGAGCAACCCTAAACTGATTATTATAATCTAGTAATGGCTTGCCAGTACGTTCACATTTCATATCATTGTATTGGAATACTAGCTCGTCTTTATACTGGCCTAAATAACATCTAACATAACCTAAAAATTTAGGCGTGTTTTTTTCCAGATGTTTATTAACTGCCGTTTGTATATGCTTGGTAACTTTCTTACCTTGGTACTTAGTAAGTACTGGTAAGATTGTAGCCATAATACGAACTCTATATTTGTACTTTGATATCCTATGTCGAATTTCACTTAGTACCTCTTGCTCATCTAGCATACTTATTTTACGTTCATAACTCATTTGTTTATCCTTTCTTTTATTAAAAAAATTTTACCCCACAAAAATGATCGTGGGGATTTTTACTTTATCGAGGGAGATAATCGTTTTTATTGCGTATTATATCAGCAATTACAAGTGTATAAAATGATACAAAAGCAACTACACTAAACACGCACATAACGGTCATAAATAACTCCATTATTTTATCCTTTCTTTTATTATTTGAAATCTTGCCCAGTCATAAAAGACTGGGACTTTTTTTTAGTCTAATAACCTTTCATTACCATAAAAAGATTTAATGTAAACTGTATCATCTATACCAACAAATTCACCGTCTGTAGTAACATCTTCCCAGATGGTGAACTCTTCCCAGATTATAGAATTGTGTTCAACTGCATAAATCAACTGGTCTATTTTTTGAGGTCTGACATTGTGAGTTTTAACTAGTTTTTTAAGGTTGTGAATTAGCAATCTGCGACTACTAAAAGCGTTTACAATACCTTGGTGTTCAGTTTCTACTACATATATCATTTTATTATCCTTTCATTATTAAAAAAATCTTGCGGTGGCTTTAAGTCGCTAGGACTAAAATCAAGTACACTAGGACCATATCCGCCCCACCGCTAGCGGTAAGAAAGAAAGATAAATTTTTAAGTGTCACGTTAATACTGCATACTTTCGTTATTCGTTGGTTATACTGGTTTGAGTGTTGTGTCTGGGTCTATCTTGAAAGGTGGCCTTCATTCATCTTAAGATGCCTAGTAAACTAGATTTAACAGAGCTTAAACCGTGGTCCTTGCTCGGGCCCCTTAGTCATATTTTTATGTGCTAGAGTTTTACTCTTTATTGGTGATTAACCGTTCCCAATGGGCGAATGACTAACGTGTCTTAAACAATAATTTCAAAAAGCAACTATGGAAAGGTACTGTAACAATTGTAACAAATGCAACAACAATCGTAACAAATTATAAATTATACTGATTTGTCGACTGAAAATAATTTTTTAACCGAGCTAAAAAGTAAGTCCAGATAGGACCAGTTAGTGCCGTACTTTTCTGATTTAAGGTGCGTGCTGCTTCGATTATGGCCTTGCGTTATCTGTGTAAGACTGCGAGTCTCTGAGGGTAATTTATCAGATTGTGACCAGAATGTGACAAACTCCCAGAGAAAAAATTTGATTTGCTAATTTATAATGTGTCGGTCACCCCCCGAGGCTAGGTGTCAGAGCTACGCTCTGACTATCATTTTTACACGCTCAGATTTTCAACACCACTTTTAGCTACCATAGTATCGGATAAAGTGTTACTATTGTGTTATATGCAAAATGTAGTATTTGAACCCCATCCCGGTCCTCAAACAGAGGCTTTACAACGATCAGAGAAAGAAATACTTTATGGTGGTGCAAGAGGGGGCGGTAAATCTACTGCTATGACTGCTTGGATGGTCGAACCTCATTATATCGATAATCCATTATATCGGGGCCTCGTTATTAGAAGAAACTATACTGATTTAAGAGATTGGATAGATAACGCTAGACATATGTGGAGATACCTTGATGTTAAGGTTGTTGGTAATCCGGCTGAATTTCGCTTTCCTAGTGGTGCTAAAATAAGGACTGGTCACCTTTCTGATGAGAATAGCTGGTCTGCATTCCTAGGACACGAATATCAAAAAATGGGAATTGAGGAGCTTACTCTTTTAGATAGTGAGGAAAAGTATCTTAGACTTATTTCTTCAGCTCGAACAACCATACCAGAATTAAAGGTTCAAATCTTTTGTACAACTAATCCGGGTGGACCCGGTCATCATTGGGTACGAAGTCGCTTTGTAGAAGATGCCTATAATAAAACATATACAGATGAGCGTGGGAATACTAGAATCTTTATACCTAGTCGAATCTATGACAATCCTACTCTAATGGAAATAGACCCCGGATATTTAGATATGTTAGAATCATTACCAGATGAATTAAAGAGTGCTTGGCTAGAGGGTAGTTGGGATACTTTCGCTGGTCAGTATTTTAAAGATTTTAACAGAGATGTGCACGTAGTAGAACCTTTTAAAATACCAGAGGGTTGGAGAAGATACAGATGTATTGACTACGGCTATACTAATTACTTTGCTTGTATCTGGGCAGCAGTAGACTATGATGGTAATGTATTTATTTACAGAGAACATTATGAGAAAGAAAAACATTTAGACTATCACATAGCTCGAATAATCGAGTACTCTGGTGATGAAGATATTTATCTAACTATTGGGGACCCAGCTATGTGGATTAGAAACCCTCAGAACACTAATAGAAGTGATGAGAAACTGCCTAGTATGCTCTCTATCGCTGATATAATGCTTATGAAAGGTATACCTATAGTTAAAGCAAATAATGACCGTATAAACGGCTGGAATAATATGCGTGAGTATTTGCACTGGGATGGTGATATTGCTAGGAAAAAAATTAAAAAGCGGCCAAAGCTTTTCATATTTGATACTTGTGACAACTGGATCAGAACTATTCCAAGTTTAAGTCACGATAAATTTAGAGTAGAGGACGTAGATACGAAGATGGAAGACCATTTGGCGGATACCACTAGATATCTATTATTTCATATTGGTAGACCAGATAAACCATTGCCAGCTAAGAGCTGGGTATTACGTGAGCTCGAAAGTTTAGAAAGAATGGATTCTGCAAATGAGCTTACCATCAGAAGTTGAAGACTGGTTAGAAGTTAGTTACTATGATACCGTTGACGAAAAGTGGAAAAAGTTCCATATTAGTATGGATGAAGTCTCTGCCGAAGATGAGAAAATGTGGAGATTTGATATAGATGTAGCTATTCAAGACATTCTATATGAAAAAGAAAAATTGAAAATACGTAAAACGATTAGTGATGCAATAGGAGTCAATTGATGCACGGAAATAAAAAGATGAGCAAGAAAGCCAAATTTCTTGAAATGATTAAAAACAAGAAAAAGAAAAAAGGAATGAAAGGAATGAAAGGCTCACAACCAAATAAAGGTAAAGGTGGCGGTGGCTATTAGTGGCTGAAGAACTCTATCCAATTGGAGCTGAAGATGCTACCAAGAATTACAACCCAGATGAGGCTACTAAGCAAAAGATAAAAGAACTTCAAAAGAAGTTTGTCTTAGCTCGAAAGTCTAAACAGTCTACAATGAAACATTGGCGAGAGGCTGAGTCTCTTTACGCTGGACAACACTGGGGTAACTTTAAGCTGCCAGAATATAAGAATCAAATGACTATCGATATGATAGCCAGTGCAATAGACACTATGATTCCAATACTTTCTACCAGACCCCCTAAAATTGATGTCATTTCATATGGCCAATCAGAAGAGGACCGTTTGATTGCTGAAACAATGCAAGGAGTCCTAGATGAATTATGGACCGTAAGAGGTATGACAGACCTAATGCCAGAGTGGTTATTAGACTTTTTAGTGTACGGTACTGGTGTTTTAAAGGTTCATTTTCGCAATGAGGATGATATGCCAGATTGTGATGTTGTGGACCCATATGCTTTCTATGTAAATCCAAGTGCTACTAAGATGGAAAACGCTGAATATGTTATTTATGCAGCTCCAACTCCGTTGCATATTATCAGAGACAAATATGAAAACGGCCACTTCGTGGCTCCAGAGAGTAAGCTTGGTGACTACGAGGCAATGAAACTTTATCAAGAGTACGATCCGAATGATAAGCAAAGTCAAAAAGCTAAATTAAAAACTGATACTGGTGGACACTTTGTTGTTGAAGACCAGCAAGAGGCTTACAAAGAATTAGAACCAAGAGCACTACTAATTGAATGCTATATGAGGGACCCCAAGAACCCCAATAAGCTATTAATGACAACCGTTGCTAATAACGTGTTGCTATACGATGGTGAATATAAATATCCTTTCTTTAATCGTGATAATGGCTTACCGCATCCCTTTCCGTTTGTTACTCTAAAAAACAATGGTAGTGCTCATTCGTTCTGGGGTAAACCAGAGCCAAAAAGATTAAAGGGATTGAATCTAGCATTGGACCAGATTACGTCCCAAGTGCTTGACAATATTGCTCTTACATCAAACCCAATGTGGGTAGTGGATGAGACTTCTCAAGTTACTGACCAAATAACAAATAGGCCCGGTTCTATCATTAGAAAGAAAGGACCCGGAGCCGTACAGATGCAGAACCCAGCTAGTGTTCCCGGGTATGTATTTAACTTTTATAATTTACTTACTGATGCTTTTGAAGTGGTGTCTGGTATTAACCCTAGTTCTCAAGGAAGAGGAGATACCAATGTTACTTCTGGTGTACAAGCACAGATAATGAAACAAGCAGCAACAACTAAGATAGAGTACAAAGCTCGAGTGATTGACAGAGGTATACAAACACTAGGTCAAATGTGGCTAATGATGTTTTTAAACCTTGGTAATAAAATTCACTGGGTATCTGTTACGGACCCAGATGGAGTAACTGAGATGAGAGATGTTATTGGTGCTGCATTTAAGGAACGTAAAATGGCAGTAAGAGCTAAAGCTGGCTCTATGTTACCAGAAAATAGACAGTTCCTAGAAAATAAGATTTTACAATTAGCTCAGATGGGTGCACTTACAGACCAAGAATACATTCTTGAACATATGGAGCTACCCGGTAAGGAAAGACTATTGAGAAAATTACAAGAGCAAAAAGAGGCACAAGCTCAAGCTATGCAAGAGCAGCAAGGTATGGCAGATATGGGTAACGACCCTAGAGCTATTCTTGAAAACTTGCAGAATAATCCAGAGCTGGCCCAACAAATGCAAGGACAAATAGGTCTTGAAGAAGCCTAAATCAAAAGGCGGAAGACCAAAAACTGGCTGGGGTGATGCAATACGTAAGCATCCAGCAGTTCCTAATGTTATAGACAAGATATTTACGGCTGCTATGGACGATACAGACGATAGGCAACCTAATGCTTGGAAATTATTAATGGATAGGATAGCACCTCAATTAAAGGCTGAAACAGTCACTTTAGACACTGATAGCAGTGTAAAAGGTGTAATTGTACTGCCAGAGAAGAAACCTATCCCAGTTGCGGAAGAAGAACCAGATAAAGTGCAAGCAAAGGCTTGATAGATATTGGAAACCAAACGAATATAAAAGGAATATAAAATGGAAAATATCAATACCGCAGCAAACATATCCGCAGAGGAAAAGGCTGCGTTAATGGAACAAGGATTTACTCCAGCTGATAGCTTTAATGAAGTTAAAGGCGAAGAATTATCAATGGCTCCGGCACTCAATGCGAGTGCATCAGAGGCTGATGCAAGCCAATCTGTAGAATCGGAGAAACCTACAGATGATATGCAGACCAAAGAGGTAGTAGTACCAGACAGTTATAAGTTTGGTGACAAGGAATATAGTCAAGAAGAGATTCTTGCTGCCTTGGATGATCGCTCTAATAAGGAAAAATGGCAGAAGTCATATACTGAGCGTGACCAGCAACTCGCAGAACATCGAAAAAACCTTGAATCAGATATTGCGAAAGTAAAGTCGATACAACAAGACGAGAAATTGATGGCCACGTTAAAGGATTTCCTCGGGGACGATCATCCATTGTTTTCACTACCTAGTGTCAACCAGACTGATAGTATAGTTCAGAACACCGAGAGTCCAGCAGAAACACAAGAATACAATTCAAATTCTGCCATCGAGGAGCTACAAGACCAGATTGCAACTATGCAAGCTGAAAAAGAACTTGATTCTGAAATTGCTGAATTACAACGTAATTATCCAGCTCTCAATAATGAGGCTTTGGATGAAATACTTGAGTTAGCAGTTGATAAAGGAATTGAGAACTTAGAAGATGCTTACAAGATTGCACGTTTTGATGCTGCTGAAACAAGTGCTATAAGTAAGGCTCACTCTGCTTTTGAAGAGGCAGAGAAACTTAAAGCAATTCCGGAATCGGATGGTAGAGCTAGTGGGGACAAGGAAGTTCCAACTCCTCAGTTAACTGACCCAAACGATTTACGGAGTTACATAATGAATGAATACGGAGATAGTCTCTTCGGTGAAAGAAAATAGGTGAAAAAATGGCAAATCCAGTAGGAACTATTAATTTTGACCAATTATCTCACATCACAAGAAAGCACTATATCCCTCAGTTGGTGGATAACATCTTTAAGTCTAATGTAGTCACTTATAGACTCTTAGCTAAATCACAACCAGTAAGTGGTGGTTATAAAGTTGTTCAGCCAGTTGAATATGCTAAATCTGCAAGCAGTGATAGTACTGCACAAAATGGTTGGTATAAGGGACAAGATGCTATGGCTTATGGTGCATCTGACATCATCAAGTCTGCTGAGTATGATTGGTCGCAAGCGTTTGGAACTATAACAATATCTGCTAGAGAAGAAAACATCAACTCTGGACCAGAGGCGGTTCTAGACCTTTTACAAGCAAAACTAAATAATATCGGAAGAGTAATGAGAGATGACTTTGCAAAAGCTATCTATTCCGATAATAACCCAGAGCACGCTAGTAGTTATTCAGTATCTGCTAATGCTCCAGCCGGATTGCAGCACGTTATCGCACAGAGCAGAACTCTAGGCGGTATTGATTCCTCTAGTAATAGCTGGTGGAATGGTGGTTACGTCAAAGATGGTTCTATAGGTTCAGCAACTGATGCTGCTACTGCTACGAAATTCACATTTGCTGATATTTCTAACAGTGCTAAGAATGAGTACGTTCAAACTCTCTTTAGAAATGCCTATAAGGACCTTTCTATTGGTGCTGATGTACCAACTATGATTGTTTGTTCACAAGTTGTTTTCGATGCATATGAATCAACTCTAACTGACCAAAAGCGTTTTGGTGCTAGTTCACAAACTCTAGCTGATGCTGGATTCCAGAATCTTCTTTACAGAGGTATTCCGGTAGTTGTGGACCAAGCGTTAGACTTGTTTGCTCCCGGTGATGACAAAGATGCTAACAGACATATGTTCTTCTTGAATGAGAAGTATATGGGTTACAAACATCACTCAAAGCGTAACTTTGTCTTTGATGGTTATGAAAAGCCAGTGGATCGTGACATTCGTGTCGGTAAGATTCTCTGGATGGGTGCTTTATGCTTTAGTTCTCCTAGAATGTTAGGAATACAAGCTGATATGCCTACAAGCTACTCATAAGCTAAATGTTGGGGCCACTCTGATCTTTTCATATGTGGTTTCGGATTCCTTTCTTCTGGAGTGGCCCTTACAATAAGAGGTAAATAATGAAATGGTCTGAATTAAAAACAAGGGTTACTAAACCCTTTGGTGGTAGTCATAGTAGTGATGCGGAATTATTTTTGGAAGATGCTGAAAGGGACCTTGGTCTTTTTGCTAAATGCTATAAGCGTACTCACGTTACGCTATTGGACGAGCATTCAAATGGTTTTGAGTTACCCAGCGATTTTATCGAAATGGATTCACCACCAGATTATGATGGTTATTTACTTGATAGGTATGTAGAAACTGCTGGTTACTCTAATAAAGTAGACAGTAACACATTTTACAAAGGACATCCAGAATGCTACAGAATTGAGGGTAACAGAATGACTCTAGTTCCTCAACCTACGGATGCAAAACTTTTAAGATTTGAATATGTAGCAATGCCTAAAAAATTAACTAAGAGCACTGCATATAGAGCTTTAAGATATAAAAATTTAACTGGCCAATCATTTAAGGTCGGTGATGTTGTAGAGGGAAGATTAGCCAGTAATAGTGGGACTGCCACTACTACTGCAAAGGTGGTAAGAGTAAATGCTAAAGGAGATAATACTGGTGAGTTAATTCTGTCTGACGTTACAGATTTAGGGAGCTACACTGGTTTTAGAAACGGTGATACTTTAGTTACTATTGATGCTGAACAAGATGCATATTCTGCCAGCTCACCTTACGGACAAGGATATACGTTTGACCAATTACTTTCCGACTGGGATACTATTGGCCTTGGTGGTAAAGCTACAATCGTAGGAACCGAATTTGCCTTACAAGGAACATCAAATGGTGTGGATTACGGAGCAACTGTTGGAGAGTCTCCAGTAATACCAGAACCTTATCATTACATAATGATTGAATTTGCACAAGCTCGTATCTATGATATGTTGGGTCAAAGCGGAGATGCTGATAGGCATTACTCTCGATACTATCAGAATAGAATTGGAATAGCAGCAACATTTGCTAATCAAGATTTTGGTGGACCAGCTACTGTCGTAGATGCTTTATGAACTATATAGATATTGATTTATTCGGTGGCATTGTATCCAATGCTGACCCCAAAGACATACGTGAAGACATAAGCCAAAAGAATATCAATTTTGATATTTCAAAAGTAGGTTTACTAAAAGCAAATGATGAGTATGCAATTAAGTTCTCATCAGATGAAGTAGTATATGATTCGTTATTCTATTGGGTTGACTTTTCTAATGGTGACTTTCAAAAGATAATTTGGCTTAGAGATAACAACGGTCTATACCTTTCTGGAAGTAATTATGCATTTGATTATTTTCAATTTAGAGATGTAACAGATAGCTCAAACAATCAGTTAAAACTTGGTGAAGTTGTTGCTAGTACAAGCATACACAAATCCCATCATCATTTTAATAGTGATGGTAATATTGTTAGAATTGCTGCACATAGTGGCACTAACCCAGTACAAGTTCAACACGTAAATCTTAGAGATTTTTGGGGTTATTCTCAAGGTACTGGTGGCCGATGGAACAGTCTAAAGACTGCTACTGGTAGTAGCTCATATGTATTAACCTCATCTAACTCTGGTTATTTTATGGATATTGCATATCCTAGAAACAATTATATAAAAGGTGTTTTTAAACGTAGTGAGTTTGCTAGTGATATTGATGAGGATTTTGAAGTAAAAATTGATTCTACATCAGCAAAAGAAAGAGGTCTTGAGCGTACTGACCAAAGCACTACATTTAAAGTGGCTGATGGAGCAATGGCTGGAAACATTGCATATGATTCTGCTACTGTAAATACTAGCTTTTATACTCACGAATATGCTTTAGCATTAGTGTATGACGGTGTACAAGTAGGACCATTAGGTAATTCTACCTTTACACGTTTAAAGACCGTTAAGAGTCAAGCCAGATCACGACCAAGAGCAATGGCCGCTAAAGTAAGCTTTGAGTATAACATTGCTACCAATGACGGAAACTCATCTACAATTAGGTCAGCTACATACAACCCAAGAGTAACTGGTTTCAATTTATATAGAAGTAATTCTGCTGATAATTTTTTACGGACCAGAGAAAAATCTGCACTTCGTAGAGTTGGCACATATCGGATAGATAGGTCAGAGTCTGATATGAATAGAGTAAGTCTTAATGCTAATCAGATTAAACCACTTACTTATGATGAATTTGTTACATTAGATAGTAGTAGGTATTCATCTACAATAAGCTCAATAACTAGTGCTTATTTTAAATACTATCACGATTCAACTGGTGATAGTGAATTAGAAGAATTTAGTTTAGGAATAACTAGTCACGATGACACCTACGGTATTTATGAAGTGGACGTTGATACTGGTGCTAATTTTGTTCCAGATTATTACGGCAGTTGGGCCATAACTCAAAACAGTGCAGCTATAGGCAGCGGAGCTGGGACCATATACAACAGTGGTGTAAAAGCTATTGGTGGAGAAATGTGGATATTAGTACCCGGAAATAAAACAGATGGCGATGGCTTTTATAAAAACTGTATTATTCAAAAACAAGCTGATGCAACGGTTATCGATTGTATTGTAGAAAGCTATTTACATAGACACGTTAATGCCAGTGGCACATCTTATTATTATCACGCTTGTAGACTTACTGGTGACTCATTATGGGCAAGCTATAAACTCAGTGCTGGACCAGCAGATAGTTATATTTACAGAACTAATGAGCCTATATACTGGAATTGGAGAACCGATAACAGAGATGATTCCACAAACAAAACTACTTATGCAGAAATTTTTATTTATGATGTGGACCCAGTAACATTCGAGGGACATCCATATCCAAACGATAAAATAAATCACGGCTACGAAGTATCTCACGAATTTATGGGCCGAAGATTTGTTGGTGATGTAACTCTAAATCTTGGAGATGCAGATGAAGAGCAACGTAAGAATTTTGTTTTATACAGTGAAGTAGGAATGCCAGATGTTTTACCATCTGCTAATTTCCTACAGATTACTAGCGACCTTGGTGGTAGAATAATTGGTTTTAGTGATATGGGTGGTGACCTATTAATATTTACAACAAGCAGTATTCATAGCCTAAATATGAGAGGCAGCTCTCCAGATACTTGGGTCCTATCAACTATCAGTAATAAGGTAGGATGTTTAGCAACAGACAGTATAATAAAAATAAAAGATAGAATATTTTTTGCCAGTGAGGATAGTTGTTACTACCTAAGTGCTCAAGGCCAACTTGTACCAATTAGTGAGCCAATAAACGATATGTATACAGACTTATCTATCACTGCTAGAAGAAAAACAAAGACAATCTACAATCAGAAAAAAGGTATCTTGTACTGGCAGTTTGGCTCATCTGATTTAGTTGGTGGTACGAACCTTGTATTTTTACTTCACTTACTTAAAGGTGATGTGACTTGGACTAGTAGAGCATACGGTAGGTTGTTAGATAATATGATAGAAGATTTTGATAATGAACCAGTATTTTATAACAACAGTGAAATACTAAGTAATCCTTTAGCGAGATAATGGCAGCAAGTACAAATACAAATCAGATTAACATAGGTGGAGCAGATTCAGATGGAGAACAATCCATAAGTAACGCAACTGTTGTTTTACTTAAAAATGAATCACTTACTTTAGCTGATGGAACCGCAGTTGATTATTCTAACTACGGTAATTACAAGGCTCTAAAAGTGACCGATGATAGTAGCAACGCTCAATATATTGTTTCATTAAAAGGCCATTTAGATGTTATTGATTTAGCAGTTAGAAACTCATCTGGTACATTTATTAAGTATCCAACATATCAGCATAGCTTAGAATATAGTGAGAATGATACCCCTTTAGCTGATATTGAGGGAGATGCCCATACAGATGAAAGGTCAAATATGATGTTTATCTATGGGGAAAACCTTGGCGGCACTCAAACAAAGACACAAAGATTTAATGATACGTATCAAATAGAAATAAGTAGTACTTGGACTGACCAAGGAAAGTATGATCTTGTAAAGGGTTTAGCAGTTGGTGATACAGTTAATTTTACGATGTTTCAAAATCAAGGAGTTAGAAACAAAAGAACTCAAGCAGTAACGCAAGATGGTAGACTAGCTGAATTACAAGGAAGTAGTGACATTTATATGTACTACATAAAAGAGTTACAAACTCCGAATGATGAGAGAGTTGATGGTAATAAAACCTACACTAATGCACCTCAATGGAGTGTAAGACCCGGTATAAACAAACTTCTAATCGATACTGTCGACAGTAATAATAAAAAAGCATTTCAAATATTTATTGATGCCCAAGGTTTTAGAACTGGTGGGGCAAGTGAATTAGGATATACACCAAATAGTTTTGGTGATTATTATGGCCAGATTACCTTTCAGTTTACAGATGGTGGTGGTGCTCAAGTTGGTATTGAAACTATAATGCTTACACCAGAAACAGAGGGGTTTGATTTAGCTGGTAGATTTTTAGGCAGCTATGTGACAAAGTTTGAGGCAACCTCTGCACAATTTCCAATATATGTAAAAACTTCTCTGGATTTTTCTAGTCAAAACGGAGAGTATTTCTACGATAACCCACATTACTGGTCAGAGCTTGATGCTGGTTATGGGTCCATAGGTGCAACAAACCCAGATATAATGACTGGTGAAAAATTAGATGACCCTTGGTGTTTAGATAGACAGTACTCTGCTGATTGCAACGAACAGATAAATGGCGAACTCAATCCTTGGTGGACCTATAAATTTTTAAGTGATGTGTCTGCCACTGGTGGTGGTGGAAAGGCTACTACATTAGCTAAAGTAATGTATTCTGATTCAATTATAAATACTAAGCTGCAATTTCAATCTTCTATTACTAAGCAGTTTAACCTAATTGCAAAATCAGATTTCGGTATTAGAAATTTTTATCAATATAAAACAAAAAGATATCAAGTAAGTACTCAAGATAGGCCGGGTATGGTTAGGACCATAACAATGACTTATCAATCCTACAATCCAATTTATGTAAAAGTAATTACTGAAAATGGCAGCTCTACTAAAACAATTACATTTGACCGCACTCAAGCAGAGAATGAAGTAGTTCAGCCAAAAACAGTGACTAAGGTTATTGGTGTAAGAGCAAAGTTCTTTGAGCTAGAAATACAATCTAATGGCTCAAGAGATGATGTATTAGAAATAAGTAAAGTGAGTGTTAGTTATGGCTAAGTACGATGACCCAGATATATTAGATGCAACCTTACATAACTTAGAAAAAATTCAAGAAATGATGCAGTCAACAAAACAAGAAAAAATAAGAACTGTTACATCTATGCCATCCACTGGCAATATGAGAAAAGAAGAAATTCAAATGCTAGATACTGGAGATGATGTAAAGCTAGTATTTAGAAACAAAGATGGTTCTTTATTTACTGCTAGACTAACGAAAGAAGAGGATTGATATGGCTATAGTAGAAAGTTTAGTAGCTGCTAAAACCGCATTCACTGCTGGTAAGGCTGCTTTCGATTGGCTTAATGCTAAAAATAAAAAATTTACAATGACCCCAGAAGAAAGAAGAGCTAAGAATCTTGCAAGTAGGCAAGCAGCTTTAGGCTCTGGTGGTGAAAGTATGCAGACGGCTGCTAATCAACTTAGGGCACAAACAACAGATGCTAGTAAAAAAGTAAGAGCTAACCTATTTGCTGCTGGTCTAGAAAACAGTTCAGTTGCTAGAGTTGGTCAAGAAAGAATACAAAACTTATCAAACAATCAATTGGCTGACTTAGCTTTAAAAATAGCAGATAGAAATAGTCAGTTTATGGAAAGAGCTAGTCAACGCAAAGAGGCTATCAATATGCAGATTGGTCAGCGTAGAAGACAATTTGAAGAGGGTAGAAAAGCTGAGATGCGTAGAGCTGGTTCTCAATTTATTCTAAGTGCATTAGACCTTGGTATCAAAGGAGCTCAAGCACAACAAGCAAACCAAGAGGTTGCAACTTTAGCTGCTGAAAGTGAAGTAGTAGGAGCAGAGGTTGAAAAGATTGCAACTAAGTTAGGTCAAGGTAAGGACGATGAGGCACTAGTAGACTTAGAGAACTTAGCACAAAAAGAATTTGAAGTATTTGATATTACCGCAATAATCAAATCTCTTTTATCTATATACAAAGGTGGTAAAGAATGAGCAGAGCAGAAAGAGCAAGAATAGCTTTTAATAACAAACTACAACTCCAGCTTACACTAGCAGCAATGAAAAGAGCTAATAGGCAGTCTGATAGAAGAGAGTTAATTGATGCTTATGAGTTAAAACTAGAACAACTTGAGAATGAAATAACAGAAAGCAATGAGCTGCTAAAAACATTACCAGAGCAAAGAGTTAAAATACGTAAAGAGCTTAGTAGCTTACTTGATAGGTTAGAAAGGTTTGGTCGGGCCAATTATGAAAAAGACGAATCAGACCCAGATAATATTAAGTACTACAAACGCATACCTCAAGTGGCAAAAGAGTTTGTTATGGCTGAAGCTACAAGTGATGGTAAAGTTACAGAAGACAATATGTTTCAAGCTGGTGGTAGTGGGTCCTACAATTACAGTATTGATTATATGGAAAGGCCCGATAAAAAAATCGAGATCAGTGAGGATGTTTATTTAGCTGCTGGATTTGAAGAGCAAGAAATAAAAAAATTATTAAGAGATAGACAAGCTGATTACACAGAAATAAAGAACAAAGAAGTTGCTTTAGTTGACAAATACGTTAAAAACAAAGGTAGTGAAGATTTAAAATTTAAAGCTGACATTTTAAAAGAGCAGTTAGCTAATGATGATATTCATTTTGATATGTACCTTAATTATAAAGATGATTTTGATGGGGTCGTGTATGATGAAGAAAAGAAAATCTACACACCAGTAAAAGTTGATGACTACATATCTGCTGAACCTTTAAGCAGTGGATTTAATTATGAGTACAGACCTTTCAAATCAAGTCTGGGAGATATAGAGTTTGAACTGGCTCAGACTGCACAATCTAGAGACTCACGAAAAAATATATTTAGTGCAGATTCTTTTTGGGCACAGACTGGAACTGACTTCACTAGTAAATATATAAAGTCTGGTAGAACATTTATGATGCCAGCAAAAGCTGGGAGTCAAACACAATTTGATGGTATGGCATTGCAACAAGCACCTCCAGAGGAAGAAATGGATGTCCAAGTAGAAATGGAATTAATGCAATCCCCTGGTATTCGCAATCCAAATTATAAATCTGGAAGAAGTTTAAATCCTTTAGCGAATACACAGAGGGATATGCAAAGGCAAGTTGGTCCTTTAGTAAGACGTAAGAATCAGAATATGAATCCAGCTGGTTTTAATATGAAAAACTTTTTACAAAAAAAACCTAAATAATGTCCGAAAAACGTACACTTAAAGACCGTTTAGATTCGTGGTTTGGCGAAAAAACCATCAAAGAAAAACTTGATGATTTTACTGGTGTTGATGAAACAAAAGCACCAGAGCTAGATATATTTGAGCCATATAAACTAACGGCTAAAAAAATGATGGAGAAACTTTCTCTGGGTGAGGACCTAACTCCAGATGAGTTAATGTTACTACCAGCTGACCTTGTTCAAGATTTACGAGAAAGAGATTCCGCTGGTATAAAAATAAATACACCTAATTATACACCGCCTAAAGTTATCGCTAATCAAGCGGATCGTGAGCGAGCTGAAAGACGTATAGTTAGAACACTTAACGACAACAAAAAAGAGTACGATAGAAAAGAAACTTTAAGTGCCTTATCTCAATTATTTATACAATTAAAACGTCAAGAAAGAATGGACGATGATGCCAACCTTGATGATGTAGAGAAAGCAACCAGAAGAAAAATAAGGAAAGATAATCTAACAGAAAATAGAGATAGAATCATTGCAGAGTTCCAAGATAGGAATATGGATGTTACTAAGGAAGTTGATGCATTTATTAAAGACGGCTCAATGGACTATGAAGATGCTTATTTATACTTTGCTGGTAAATCTAAATATGTAGAAAATCTTGATATGGGTGATTTTTTTATAAGGGACCATCCTAGTAGGTCATTTGCTGAATCTATACCTTTTTATGGCAATGTACTAGGCATAAGAAAGTTAGCTCAACTATCTGATAAAATTGAGGCCCTTGATGCTGCTAGTCCTATGGACCTACAGACTCCAGAATATATTGAGATGATTAGAGATGTTGCTCTGTACTTTGATGCTCAAGCAGCTAATAAAGATGTCAAATATAAAGTTGCCGAGAGCTTTGCATTAATGTTTGATTTTATGCTTGGTAGGGGTGTTGGTAACACTGCACAAAGAGCTGGGGTGAACGTATTATTTAAAATGTTTCCAAGAATGCGTAAAGCGTTTACTACCGTTAACTCTAAATCATTTAGAGACAAGCTGGCAAATGCTACTAAAAAAGGTACTGGAGCTTTAGTTGGTGAATCCGTACTAGCAGTAAATCCAGCTGGAACCGGATTAAGTACTTGGAGAAATGTTAATGAGCATAGAATCAGAGGACAAGAATTAATAGGTCTTGAGGTAGCTGAAATACAAAGAGGCCCAGACAAAGGTAAGATGGGTATCAAGTATTTGAATTTTGGTAACCCTAAAAAGGATGCTGATGCTTGGACCAGTGCCGTAGGTACTGCCGTTATACAAGGTCTTAGCGAAAGATTAGGTGGTGCATTTGACCATTTTAATTTTAGTAAAGACCAGAAAGGTATATTAGGTCAAGTATTTAGAGGTGCTTTATTTAAGTCACTTCAAAAGAAAAATCCAGACATACCGCCTAGTAAGTTATTTTCATTTTTAGAGAATGCAAATATTAACGGTATCGTTCCAGAAATAATGGAAGAACGAGCTGGTGATATAACAATAGGTTTATTAGGAGTTGACCAAGCCGGAATGGAAATCAAACCGGGTTTTCAGTTATTTAACAATGAAACTAAAAAATGGGAAACTGAATTTTCCGAGATCGTTATACCAACTGCTGAAGATTTTGGAGTAGAAGTATTTACCATTGCTACTTTTGGTGCACTAACAAGGCAGATGCCAGATTCTAAAGGTGGTTCATTACCGCCTATAAAAATGAAGAAAGATGGTCCAGTCGTAAAAGGCAGCGACCCAATGGTAAGAGAATTTGTTGATGCTGGTAAAACTAGTACTGGTAATCCTAGAGCAGTAAAAGTAGTAGATACTATTGTAGCTAGAACAAATCAGATACTTGATAAGTATGGTGTAAAACCAATTAAGTATAATAGAAAAGGTAAAGTCTCTCCCCAGTTTTTAAAACGAGCTAAAGAGAGAGGTAGAACAACGCTTGTTGGTGATTTAGTAGAGTGGTTTAGTAACCCCTCAAACAGTGAATTAGTAGAGTTTGCATCTACTTGGTACGGTGATAGATTTGAACAGACCTTAAATCTTTTAGCTGAGAACGATTTTCCAGAATTAAACAATAGTGATGAGAGAGCGTTCTTTACTTTTCTAGTAGGTGTTACAAGTCCATCTCAAGCACCAGAGGCTAACCTTAAAAATGCAATTAATGAATTTATGATTGATAAAGGTTTCCCAGCTGATACAAAAACTTCTGAGGCCGTAACAAAACAGATAAATACTTTTAAAACTATAGCAGCACATAAAGGTGGGTATAGAGCAGCAATGGATTTTCTATCTCAAGAAATGACTGGTAAAGAATTAAGAGATGAATTATTTAAAATGGGAATAGGTGATTCCAAATTAGATAAAAATGGCAAGATACAAGGTAGTTTAGGCTGGGCCACTTTAGATGAAAAAGTATATGGTGCAGAAATGTTTGGTCCTAAAGTTGGTGCATTTACTCTTAATCTATCTGGTGTAGATAATATAGCTACTATAGACCTCTGGATGTTAAGAGAGATAAGTATGCATCTAGGTATACCATTTGATAATAAATCAATGTCTCAGATTAATTATTCATTAAAGAGAGCTAAAGATAAAGGACCAACCAGAACAGACTGGGCAGATAATCTAAATTTAGCTAGAGTAGATAAGGTAGATAATGGCCAGAGAAAAAGAATAAAAATCTACAGAGATATAATGGTAGAGGTTCAGCAAGAGTTTAACAAACAAACTGGCGAAAATTATAGTGTAGCTGATGTTCAAGCATTAGTATGGTATATGTCTAAATCTATGTTCGCATCCTATGGGACTGTAGGCTCAGACGTATCAATGTCAGATTATTTGACTGTTGCAGAATCATTGGTAAATTCAAACGGAGTATTTAATGAAAGTACACAGAGACGTATTAGAACAGATGAAGAACTTAGAGCAGACGAAAGGTCTGAAGAAGTCGTATCTGATGACACTGCTACAACTAGCGAGGAAGAGTTTCCGGAAGAGAGAGTCGGATTTGCAAAGACCGATAATAAAAAATCAGATGGAACTGGACCTAGCGGAAGTACTGACACAGAGAACACTGAAGAGGCTCCCAAAAAGCGACCCAATCCACTTACGAAAGAAGTACCACAAGTCCCAGTTTTAGATTCTGGTAAAGCTGGTGCATTCGTAGATAATCTAAATCAACACAAAGCTAAAGATGAGACTGGCTACCAAATAGAGGTAGATGGTCCAGCTAAATATCAAAGACCTTATAAAATAAATAAGGGTGAAACTACAGTCACTCCGACTATGGTTATGTCAGAAGACGGTAAAGCTGGAGCAGCACTATTATTAAAACAAAACAAAGATGGCTCAAGTGAAGTAGAAGTAAAATCTGTATTTCACGGTGAGGGTGACATTACTCAATCTGAAGTAATGCGTAGTGCTATAAGAAAAGCTCAAAGAATGGGTGCAGATAAAATTACAATGTCTGTATTTGACGGTGACCAAGTAGCAGAGATGGAGTTATATGGTTTTGTAGAAGTTGGTAGAACTAAGTGGGATGGTAGGAAAGCACCAAAAGATTGGCAGTTTGAAACACATAAAAAGCTTTTTCCAGATACTGGTGGTAAGCCAGATAAAATACTGATGGAACACGACCCTAAAAAAGCTGCTGCTGACAAAGACCATCCATATAGTATAAAACAAGGCTTAGAGGGAAGTTTCTATTATAATGAACCGGGTTTATTAGGAATGATAACTAGGTACATCAATGATAAGCTGGACCCACTAAAAGAATTAAAAAAGCAGTACGAACAAAACATTAGAAAGTTACTACCTAGCGAAGACTTTTTTAACAGAGCTAGACTATCTTACAATATTGCAGTGGGTAAGTTTGATTCAGTAGTTGACTGGGCCGATAACTTTATAAAACGTATGGCCAAAGATGGAATTACCATTGATATGTTAGATGAGTATATGCACGCTAAACACGCTAGAGAAAGAAACCTTTTAGTTAAAACTCGTAATAAAGATATTGAGGCTGGAGCTGGTTATAATAAAAAAGGTGAGTTAATGACCGATGAAAAGGCTGATGAAATATTAGAAAGATATAAAGGCACAGTTATAGATGATTATGCTGGAGAGTTTAGACGTAATGTAATACTTAGAAATATACAAGTCAGATTACAAGGTGGTTTACTTACAGAAGATCAAGCCAGAATATATAGCGGTGATGCACCTATCAAAGAATCTAAAGAACCCGGTGACAATATAGCATTTGCTAATTACGTACCTCTAAATCTAGAGATGGAAGATGATGGCCAAGTTGGTGGTATGTTTGCAAATATGCAAGGTGTAAGTGGTTTTGCTTTAAATGGTCCAGAATCAAGAAGAATAAAAGGTACTGAAAGCGAGAATAGAAGAGCTAGTATTTTTGAGATGGGGATGCAAAATCTATTTATGGGTATGACTAGAGCAGAAACTAATCAAGTCAATCTCAGATTATTAAATGTACTCAGAAATACAGATGTATTTGTAAATGTAAACGGAGAGAAGAAAAATCTATTTGAAGTAGAGGAGATTGATAGAGACTTACCAAAAAATTACAACAAGTTCGGTGACCCCAAGTATGTGTTCTCTAGTGAACTAAAAGACAATCAAATATTAATGAAAGAGAACGGCATTGAATATGTTGTAACTATAAACAGTCCATCTCTGGTAAAGTCATTTAGAAGTATGTCTAAATATGGTAATGGGTTTGTAACACAATTGATGCTAAGTGTAAATAATTTTAGAAAACAATTTATTACTGCATATAACCCAGAATTTTTTATTGGCAACACACAATCTGATTTACAAACTGGTCTGGCAAATTTAGGTATAGAGAACGGTGCAAAGATTGCTGCCAAAGCAATGCTTAACATACCAAAGGCAGCTGGTGCTATTGGTGCATATAATTTTAATGAGCCAAATAAAAGACCAGATACTGCTGGACTTAGATGGTATGAAGAGATGATTGCTTATGGTGGTAAAATAAGTTTCTTTGATTTTGACGGTGTAAAAACAAAGTTTGAAAGACTAAGTAAAAGAATGCAAAAACTAGGTCCAAAGGCTCAAAGTGAGGGTATTGTAGAGGGCGGCCTAGAAATGATTAGAAGAGGTAACGAAGTTCTTGAGGGTCAAATGAGATTGGCCACTTATATAGCAATGAGAGAAGAGGGCATTGATGCAGAGACTGCTGCTATTGCTGCCAGAGATGTTACATTAGATTTTAACAAGAGTGGTGAGCTTGGTCCTATAATGGAAGCCGCATATATGTTTTCAAAGGTTGGTGTAAATAACCTATATAGAATCGGTCACACATTTAAAAACAATCCGGGTAAGTCTACGGCATTATCAACTGGTATGATGTTAGCTGGCTATATGGCCGCAGAGGCTGCCAGAGCTCACGATGAAGAAGAATGGGAAAAGAAAAGCGATTGGGAGAAAGACCATTATTTTCAATTTAAAAACATATTTTTTAATAAGGCAAAAGACGAACCATTGTTTGATAAAGGCACTGGTAGTTTTACCACTGGTCCCGGTCATATACCAGTAAGAATGGCATACGGTTGGGGTTTGTTTGCTGGTTTAGGTGTCGTTATTTCAGACTGGAAACACGAACAGAAAAAGTTATTAGAAAATGAAGAGGCTGCAATGGGTTATTGGACCGAAAGAATATTTGACCTATTTGCTACAAACTTTTCACCAGCAAGTGGATTACCTACATTACCTTTACAGATTGCACAAGATTTAGTAAGAAATAAAGATGCAATAGGCAGAACAATTGAACCTTATAAATATGACCCAACAATTAGTGACTTTGAAAATAGTTTTGCAGAAACTCCAGAGTTTTTAAGAGATTTAAGTTGGATCGTGAGTAATGCTCCTTTTCCCGGTAATCCCGGTCTTACACCTAATGGTAATATTGATAAGTACGGCAGATTATCATACAATGATACTAGCTGGGATATATCACCAGAAGAATTAGATTATTTTATGGGGCAAGGTTTAGCTGGTGTTTATACAATGTTTAGAAACACAATGAATGCTATCGATGATAGAAGTAAGCCTAAAACATATGATAAGATTTATAGAAAAGCTTACGATGGCTTGGACCCAAAGCAGACACCATTTATAAGAAAGTTCTACAGTTATCAACCTACTAAAACTTTAAATGAATCAACGGCTACCAGACTTTTCTTTGAGGGCAGAAAAAGGCAGCTTAATACTTTTGAGGTAGAGGCATATGATAATGCTATTAGAGGTTTATATAAAGATGGTTTAATTGACTTAGAAGAATATAACAAAAGATTTACTGAGGCATTTGAAAATCAAACTAAACAATTAGGTATACCAAAGAGGTTACGTAAAGATGTATTAGAAGATGTTACAAATACTTACGGAAAGATAAATGCTCCTAGAGGAGTAAAGATTAAAAACAGACCTAAAGTTATAAAGGCAAAAGAGGGTCTTAAATCAGCCATTGATACTGCAAAAAGTAGAATGGAAAAAAGGACAGACGATTGATATATAGTGGAAAAAGGAATATAATAGATTATGGCTCTAACTGGTAAAACTGTAGCGGATACTTATAAAGACTTACTAACTGTAAATAGTGTTGGATTTGACGGTCAAGGTTTAGAGAATACTGCCAAACGTGTTATCGATGGAGAGGGTATTGGTAGTCCTTTATATTTAGGCACTGACTCCCTTGATATTATTGGAACAACGACAATTACTGGAGCTACTACTGTTACTGGTGATTTATCTGTAAG
>Ga0208767_1000272_pt1 | contig 39585 bp, 45 predicted proteins | sample VirMetDEL_Mar_21_FD_184514 | JGI IMG/M metagenome (GOLD analysis project Ga0208767, IMG submission 184514) | Aqueous microbial communities from the Delaware River and Bay under freshwater to marine salinity gradient to study organic matter... | ecosystem: Environmental > Aquatic > Marine >...
TGTTAGTTATACAGAGAAACCAGATGCAGTATCCTTCATGCGTGAATGGATGTCATTAGTAGAAAGTGGGAGTGGTGAACGTGGTATATTCAATCGTGAGGCAAGCAAGAAGCAAGCTGCAAAGTATGGTAGGCGTGATCCTGACTATGAGTTTGGAACTAATCCGTGCAGTGAAATCATACTTAGGCCGAACCAGTTCTGCAATCTTACGGAAGTTGTGGTACGAGCCACAGACACGTTGGAAGAACTGGCTAGAAAAGTCCGACTCGCCACAATACTTGGGACGATCCAAAGCACGTACACAAAGTTCCCATATCTGCGAAAGGTGTGGAACAGAAATACAGAAGAAGAACGATTGCTCGGTGTGTCTCTCACAGGGATAATGGACAATCCGTTAATGACTACAGCCAATAAAGGATTGGATAAGACACTTGAACACTTACGAAATATTGCGGTGGCTACTAATTCTGAATGGTCTGAACGTCTTGGTATACCTGTTGCTACAGCTATTAGCTGCGTCAAACCAAGTGGGACAGTCTCACAACTGGTTGATTCTAGTAGTGGGATACACCCTCGCCATAGCCCCTATTATATCCGTACTGTACGTGGTGATAACAAAGACCCTTTGACACAGTTTATGAAGGATCAGGGTATACCCAGTGAACCTGACGTTATGAAGCCTGATTCTACTACAGTGTTTAGCTTCCCTGTCAAGTCACCTCGTAAGGCTATCGTAACATCAGACCTGTCAGCAATAAGCCAACTAGAGACATGGCTTATGTATCAACGTCACTGGTGTGAACATAAACCTAGCATTACTTGCAATGTACGTAAGGATGAATGGTTTGAGGTGGGTGCATTTGTATACAAACACTTTGATGAAATGTCAGGTGTGTCATTTTTGCCATACAATGAGCATACATATCAGCAAGCACCCTATCAAGAGGTTGGCAAGACTGACTATAGTATGTTACTATCTGTTATGCCTGATAAAATTGATTGGGCTGGGCTGTCTGAGTACGAGAAAGACGATAACACTGTAGCAATGCAGTCTATGGCTTGCTCTGGTGACGTGTGTGAAATAGTAGACTTGACATAATAATTTCCCCACCTTACGGGGTGGGGGAAACTAACAATAAAAAGGAGAAAGATAATGGGAACACGTAAACAATTTAGTAGAGCATTATACGATGCATATGATGCACCTGCAAGGACAACCCTCGTACAATATCTGCAAAGTGTAGGTCACGAGATTACAAACGCAGAAGAGAACTACAATGTAGATGTAGTATCAACTAAGAAAGACTATACATACTTTAACGAAGCAGAAGTAAAGGTTGCATGGTCAGGGGATTGGCCCACTCATTGGGCAGAGATACGTATACCAGAACGTAAGGGACGTTTGATTGAGAAGTACGAGGGTGAGAATGGGGTGCTTAACTTCTACGTGTTTCGTAAAGACCTAAAGCAAGTGTGGCGTATCAAAGATACTAGCCTGACTAAGGATAGATTACGTGAAGCATATGGACGTAACATTATGAAGGGTGAGAAGTTCTATCACATCCCATACACAGAGGCTGAATTAATTAACGTAGCATAAGGAGATTTACTATGCCAAAGAAACTTAACAGAAAAGAACGTGGCTTGGGTAAGTATGATGCACCATTACGTGTGCAGTTTCAGATGGGCTATAGTGCCTTTAAGAGTGGACACAAGTTGTCTAGCCCATTCAGCATCCATACGATGCAACATCGTGAGTGGGAACGTGGGTTTAATAAAGCCTACTACGATCAACTAAAAAGGATTAAGGAGTATGAACGAACTACAGGCAGAGGCAGAGCAGTTTCTAAAGGAGAAGTACAGCATGTCTGACTTTAATTCGTATCAAAGGAATGCATCAAGTACAGCTATCTATCCTGATCAGCACAAAATAATATACCCTGCACTTGGATTGGCAGGGGAAGCAGGTGAGGTAGCTAACAAAGTTAAGAAGCTCATACGTGATGGCCCAGATAAACGTCCTGATGATTGGCGAGAGCAGATTGCCAGTGAGATAGGGGATGTACTATGGTACTGTGCGGCACTAGCCACTGACCTCAACCTCACACTAGGTATGATAGCAGGTCAGAACCAAGCCAAGTTAAGTGCCAGAAAAGATGCAGGTACTATTGGTGGAAGTGGAGACAAACGATAGACAAAAAAAATGGGGGCTTAATTGCCCCCTTATTTATTTAGTATGCTTCTTTATATGCTTTTGCAATCTGTATTAAAATCTTAATATCGTCAGGGTCAGTTGCATCTGGTTGCCTATCAAACCTTTCTATAAAGTCTGTGCTTGCAAGTTTACGGAACTGAGGTTGTATCCTACGATACTTTGTTATTGCTCTTGCATAGCTATCGCCTTGAGATATAGCACCTTCACGTATCTTAGATTTAAACTCCGTTAATCTTTCAGCTATTAAAGGACGTACCTTGTTTGCTACGTATTCTTCAAGAGTAAACTCTTCTTTAACTACGTTTGAAGCAGCCTCATATTCTTTACGAAGTTTATCCTCTTGTCCCTGCGCCATACTAACCAAAGCATCCATGTGCCCATTGATCATACGTTGTTCAAATGCTTTTATGCTAGGTACTTTAGACTTACTACCAAACTGTTTGTAGTCAAAGCCAAGGCTCATAAGGTACTCAGCAGTTGCAGGTGGACGTGATGTAAGGGTTACACCTGCAAGTTTAAATGTTGGTAGTACACGTTCCTTGCCCTCTGGATAGAAAGGATACTCTTTTGCAGGAAGTTCTGCTTCTTCTTCTGGTGATAGAGCAAACCCACGTTGCTGAAACGATCTTTTAATCTCATTGCCAAAGGTACTAATGGGGTCTAGTGTAGGGTCTTCTGCTACATCTTTGTACTCTGTGCCACGTACACCTGTTGCACGTTGAGCATCTATTATCTGTGCAAAAGGAACTGCCCATGTACTAAGATAGTTTCCTAGTGTTCTACCTGCAGCACGTCCTACTGATTCACCTGCCATTAAGTCTGTGCCATCAGCAATAAGTGCAACCTCTTCTAAAATAGAATTACCTACGCCCGTTCTAAAATTGCTACCTGTGAATAGTTCAACAAACTCTTGCTTATCAAACCAATCATCAAACGTACCGTTCATTAAACGTTTAGTAGCCTCACCCATATACAAAAACTGTGCCATTGGATATATGGCAGTTGTGTCCATTTGGGTTTCAGCACCTACAGCTACCTGATTAAACTCAGGTGATGTGTCTTCTGAGTTACGGTATATATACGCAGCCCCAACAGCCGCCATTCCCATCATGTTACGAGTAATACGTTGTCTATCTTTTGCAGTAAGAGGACCACTACCTACTTTACCAAGAGTAACAAGCTGTGTCATCTTACGTGTTAGTGGTATAGATGCACCTGCTGCATACTGACCCATTAGTTCCATGCTATTAAACATGAACCTAGGAAACGGCATAACTACTGTAAGACCATTACGAGTTATAAAGCTAGATAGTTCTCTAAATAAAGGTATCTCAGGTTGTTTAGCATAGGTAACGTCAAGTGCTCTTGTTACAGAGTCATCTACTAACTTTACAAAACTAGGTGCACCCTCTGGTCTAATGCTCGACGCATCATTCATTAAGTCTTTTAGTTTACCTTCGTTTAGTGCATCAATTAGATCAATATCATAATGACGTTTTGTAAGACGTTCTAGTTCACCAAAGAATTGACCACGGCGTATGAGGTATTCCTGCCAACGGTTGGGGGTGTTTAGTGTGTCCACCAAATCTTCCATACCAGACAAAACTTTATCAACTTTACCACCCGAACCACGTCCTGTTAGCTTTTGTATTTCGTTAATATTATTATACATAGCATCAAACTGTTTAGCCATTTCAGGCCGACCAAGTATAAGATCAGTATAACCTTTAGCTACATCAGGACGTGAGAACATGTACTTCATGTTACTAAAACTACCACTCCAAATGTCACGAGATAGTAAACCCTTTACCCCTTTGTTTTGTACTGTGTATATGGCGGTATCCATAACATTACCAAGCCCCTCAAGTGGAGCACGTATCGCAGCAGAAGAAAGGTTACGGGCGGCAGTAGCAATTTGTGACACAAGACCACCACGGCGTATATTTTCTACACGCATGATACCTCTACGTAAGTCTCCTGCCTCACGAGCCTTTCTAGCAGCTTCATCAGCATCAATAATGTTCTGTGGTTTCTTACGTTTAATCTGTGACAGTGCATTAAGAACCTTACCTGCATCTGAACCAGAGCCTACAACAGTTAATACGTAGTCTTCAAATGATAGTCCATACTTATTTAGTATATCTATTAGTTTCTGTCCACCAATATCCGCATCAAAATCTTTACTAATACTAAGGTCTAGTAAGTTATCAATAACTGTTTTCTTATTGTCAAAGGCATCAGGTTTTAATTGTTTTAACTCTGCTGCTGCAGCTACAATACCATCAAACTTATTGGGGTTTAGGATGGGTGAGGTAATTACATCTTCGCCTAGTGCTAGGTCAAATAAAGCACCATCACGTTCTGTAATTTCCTGTGCAGTTTCCCTTCCTACTTTACGAGACAGTTCTTCATCAACGACTAGAACACCATCACGTTCTGTAGAGATTATCTTACTGTCATCTATTATATTACCATCAATATCCCTACCACCTATCTTGGTTTCAAAGCCAATAATCAATTCATTAGATAGGTCTACGTGTTCTGCTGCTGCCCTTGCTGCTGTTTGACTTGCTTCTTCTGCAGTTTCAAGTGTGGCTAACTTAGCACCTTCAGGGTTATATCTGTTTGCTGTTTCTAATAGTTTTTTTGCCTTTATGTTGGCCTTTACACCGTATTTAGCTTGTAGTTTAGGGGCTAAGTTTCTAACAGATAGTAGTGTAGAAAGTGTACCAATTGCAGGTAAAGACTCCGAAAACTCTAAAGCATCCATGCTTGCTTGACCTACTAAATCAGCAATATCTGCAGGACTATCTAAACCAGACACTCCCCTTAATTCATTAGTGGCAGACTCTACCATTTTATATGCGTTATCTTTTAGTCTATCACCAAAGGGTAAAGACTGAGTAACTGTCGGGTCTGCTAAATTTTCTAACACACTTTCAAATGTGTCTAGTGCAAATGATCCACCTACATCTAAAGCAGATACTAACTGGTTAATTATATCTGCACCCCAAGAACCGCCACCTGCAACCGAAGCAATCAATTTTTCATCTGGTGTGACACCTCTAATTGGAGATAAAACACTTCTTCCTTGCTCATCAACTTGAGTAATAAGATCGGCTACTGTTTTTCCCCACTCAGAAACTTCTTCATCACTGGTGCTTTGACCATAACTTCTTTCTATAGCTGCACGTGTTCTATCAAAACCAGAACGAAAAGAGGGATCACTAATATCCTTGCCTTCAGTTGCAGCTATATATTCTTCCGTTGATCTCATATCAACATCTGCACTAGGTAGCATAGAAATATTATCAGACGTTATTGTGCCCGATTTTACTGTTGGTTCTTGGCTTATTTCTGGCTCTTCAATACGTGAAGTATCTGTATCCCCTTGTATAAACTGCAGCATTTCATTAGCAGATGGAGATACGTTTGTCTCGTCTTCTTCAATTTCTTGAGGTGCAATAATAGAAGGGGCAGCAGGGGTTGTCCCACTACCGCCCTGTATAAACTGCAACATTTCTTCTGCTGTTGGTCCTGCCATTTAATTTCCTAGTGCATATTTCATAAAGGGCATATTTGTAATTGGATCAGTATAACCTGTGTATACATATAGATTTACACCATCATTAATTACATCTCCTATACGGTACTTTTTAGCTCGTACATTTTGCATAAATTCAATGTTATTCAATGCTATTAAGTCTTCTGTATTAGATGCCTCTGGTTGTCTACCTTTCATATCTACAAAAGTATTTCTTGCTAACTCCCCTGCAGTAACATTTACAGTTTTACCGTCAGCATTTTTTTCAAATGCATAATCTGCTAAACCAACTTGAGCACTATCATATAAACCCCGAATAGCAAATTGCATAGTCTCAGATTGAATTTTACTATTACGTGTTGTTAATTGTGCTACAGCATTAAGATTTGAAATGTCGGCAAGGTATTCTTGTCCTGCATTCATGTTTTCAATCTCATCATTTAGACCCAACTTAAAACCAAAACGACTAAGAGAATTTGCACGTACCTCACGTACAGTAGAAGACACACTACCTAAACTATATGACTCAGTTACTGTACCTGTTTTTTCACGTTCTGCTTCTTTCATCTTTTCAAGGTCAGCAAGTAATGCTTTTTGTTCTTGCTTGAGTGCTTCTGCATTTTTCCTATCAGGGTTACGTGCTAGTTCCTGAGAAATAACAGCTAGTCTTGCACTAAAAGAACTTTCTACTTTAGCAGGTTCTGCAAATAACTCTTGGTATGCTTTTAAATTTATACCAGTACCACTTAGTGTAGTATCTGTAGTATCTTTTGTAGTAGTCATGCCTCCTATATCTGCAGGTTTACCCGCATCAATAGTAGAGTTAATAGTAGCTTGACTTGTAGGAGACACACCACCACCACTTGAAGGAAAGTTCCATATAGTGTTAGGGTCAACGCCTTTAACCATAGCTTTTTGCCCAGCCTCAATAGCAAACTGAGATGCAGTAACACCATTTTTTGCTATACTTGCTGCTGTCTTTTCGTCGTATCCCAACATAGTTAGCATACCAATAGTTTCTTCAGCAATCTTTTTTTCTTCTTCACGTTTTGCTTCTTTAGCTAACCGTTGCCTAGTAGCAATAGTACGTGCCTCATCTTGTATCTTTTCTTGACGGATACGATCTTCATTTATACGGCTAGTGAGAGTACTAGCAAACCCAGCACCAAAGCCTTGTAAATTAAATGCCATTACACTCTCCTTGCCATAAGCCCACTAGGTGCAGGTTCTACTGGTGTATCTTCCATTACCTCTGGCTCTTCTTCACGTTCTTCTATGGCTTCTGGTAGCCTTTCACGCATCTTCTTCATAGCTAGTGCAATCTTAACATCACTAATCTTGTCATCGTCAATGCGTTTATCCGTACCCATAGTATACTCTATTCCTGCATCTTCCGCAATATATGCAAGCATTTCAATAATCACAGGCATAGCCAACATACCAACATCAATTGTGTGTAAGCCCTGCATAACACCACCTGTCTGTAGGGTATCAGCCATAGTGGTAAGGGGTACACCAAGTTCCATAGTGTCTACTATACCCTCATACATTTCATCAGATACAAGTCTAGGTATGTACCACTCAAGTGCTTCTTCTACAGAGGCATACTGTGGTGGGTTCTGCCAAGGTCTGCTACCTAGTTCAGCAGTCATACCCTGTCCAGCTATAGGATAGTCCATAGTAGGAGTAAGTGTTTCAACCATTTGTTATTTGCTTTCTTGCTTTACGTAATGATGTAACGTAGCTACGAACACGATCAATAGGTTCATTTTTAGTCTCATTAGATTTACTATTTCCATTACGAGATAGTAAACCAAAGCTCTTTGTTTGTTCTACAGGAGCTTCATCTTCTTTGATGCCTAAATTTGTGTATGCTATATATGCTGGATTAACGTCCATTGTGTGTGTCCTTATTTAAAATAAATATTCAAGACCTTTACCGAGTAAGGTGTCACCACCTATCTTTGAAGTAAACATCGTAGCTACGAGACTGCCCCAAGCACTAGAAGATTGTTGATCTGCAAGCAATGAAGAAGCCTCAACAGATGCATCAACTTCCATTTTCTTCATTGTAATCTCTTGCAGCCTTTGCCGTTCATTTTCAGTACTGTTCCAAGCATACTCCATGCTATCTTGATAGTAAGCCCACAGATCATTGTATGCATTGTTAGAGATACCTAATAGATTAGTTGCATTAATCTCATTAGCACGATTAATAGCTGCAGTATCTGCTGTTGCTACTTGCTTACGCCATTGTGCATTCTGTTGATCAATTACCAATCTGTTTTGTGCATTGAACTGATCACGTTGGTTCATCATTTCTGCAGCAAACTTCTCCATTACGTTAGCTTCACCTGCATTAAACTGTGCCATAGCATTAGACTGTGAAGTATTAAACTGTGATGTCTGTGTTTGTAGATTAGCAAAGAACTGATCTGTCTGGTTTTGACTAGTTGCGTTAAACTGACGTGCAGCATTCTCAGCAGCTTGATCAGTAAACAAAGACTGTATACTTTGTTGAGCCTTAAACATTTCTGTTTGCTGTTGATTGTTTAGATTAGCCATATCTGTCTGTAGGAAAGTCTGTGCATTCATTACAGCAGATTGCTGCCTGTTGTTAAGGTTAGCCATGTCCATGTTAGCTAGGGCTGCAGCCTCAGACATTACAAGTGCCTGTCTGTTACCCAAGTTGGCTAGGTTCATAGTGTTTGCTGTACGGCTGTTCTCTAATGCAATCTGTTGTTCTGCGGTAAAGTTCATGTTTGCAATGTCACTAATCTTACTTGCATTCATTACACGTGCTTGGAACGATTGATCAAACTCTTGACCAATAAACTTAGCACGTTGTTCTGCTGCAAGCATAGCACGTTGCTGACGGTTTGACAAGTTCTGTGCTTCAAAAGATGCTAAAACACTTGCATCAGCTTGTGCAATGGGTAGTGCAGATTCCATAGCTGCCTGTACAAGAGCCTGTCCTGCCAAACTACTAGCACCTAAACCACGTGAAGCCATAGTAGCAGACACATTACGCATAGCACCAGCCGCCCATGCAGGTGTAGCACCATCTTCAAACTGTTGCATTAATGTATCAAGTTGACCTTGAACTGTAGCCTGTTTGTTTAATGTAGCTTGCGCAGCTTGAACTTCTTCAGTAAACTTAGCAGCAGTGGCTGCATTAGAAGAAGGGCTAACTAATTCACCTTGCTCTACTTTACGTTGCACAGGGTTATCCATAAGAATAGCAGAACCTTGGGCAGCTTCAAGATCACTTACACTAGTTGACGTAGCTATCTGTGCATCTACTATAGAACGTGGATCAACAGTACCTTGTGCTGCCTGTGTTTGAGCTACAACGGCTGCTACATCATCTTTAGCTTGAACAGCATCCATAGTAGTAGCAGGAGTTGTGGTTGGTGCATCAGCCTGTGCAGTACCTGCTTGTAATGTACCTGTTTCAATATCCCCTAAGACTTGACCACTAGTTGATGGGATTAACTGATTAGATGTTATCTGTGTTCCAACTGGTTGTACTGTTGTACCATAGGCTAATGAAGGATCAATAGCACGTTGTGCTTGTAACTCTGTGATAGATTCACCTTGATATACAGGTTGCTGTGGTGGTAACATAGGATCAGGTGTAACTATCCCACCCTCTTGATATTTACCTGCAAGTTTTGAATTTATTTTTTGTTGTATATTTTCTGGTAGTTTAGAAAAACCTTTATACTTACTAGGTATACTACCACCTTTAACCATTTGTACAGCTTTATCTTGATACACATTCATTTGCTGCATCTTATCAGGGTTTTGTTGTAAGAATGCATTAAAGCCACTCATGTCACCTTTATAGCCCATACTACCTGCAATACGTTGCATAGCTTGTGGTTTAAATCCTTTGAATTGTATCATTATCTAGTCCCTAAATATACAAAGCCAACCAAACATCCAGTGCAAATAATAAATACAGCTATACCTGCTGACCATTCTATTATTGACTGTTTAATTTCTATTTGTCTGTGCTCATGTTCTTTCTTTTGTTTTCTTAACTTGGCTTCTATCTCAAGTATCTCTTGCCACTTAGATGGGCCATACATAACCGATATGTAATCTTTTAGTTCTTTACGCATGGACTCAGCTTTTTCTTTAGCTTGCCATATTTCCATTGCCTGTGCCTCAACACCACTACCTAGAGCCTTATACCAAGGTGGCTTTTGAGATTGTCTGTCTGCAAAGTCTAGGTCTGCTACTGCACCTGCCCACTGAGAGAGTTGACCACCCATGTCTTGCAAGTCTCTGCCTACTTGTATACCTTTTTTAATTGCATTGAAGGCTGCAGTAGCACCAGCTATAGCTGTTACTGGATCAATCATAGTATCCCCCCAACGATTGTATTAGTTTTCAGTGTCCCTGTTTGCCATCTTTTCCACTGAGTCACGTATGGCTTTTATGTTTTCATCCATGCGTCCAAGGGTTACGGCTTGACTTTGTACTACTTTTTCTAAAGCCTCTATTCTAGTTTCGTGCCGTATAAGTTCACGTTGATTGTTTTCTATATTGTTGTCCAGACTTGATACGTACCAGACTAATGCTACAGTCTGACCGACAATAGCTAGTATAAAAGAGATAGGTACAGATTTACTTAGATGCCAGCTATTGTCAGTCATTATTTATTTATTCCTTGTTGTCTTCAAGATCGTTTGCAAGATCAACAGCAAATGCTTCACGACCTACTATGAGTTGATCTAGGTTAAAACGTGTAGTGTTAATCTTACGTTCTAAATCCTGCACATGTGCAAGCATAGTCTTTTGCTTATCCGTCATGTCATCAACGTTGTACTCTACTTCGTTGACCGTGATGACATTTTTTGTTTTCTCTGTCATGTTAGTCTCCTTTTGTTAAACAGATGGTCATTTAGACCTTATATAATTATACACAAATACAACAGTTTGTCAAGTGTTTTTACCAACTATCGTACCATGTAGATACTTCTGTTGTAACTTCATCGGTAGTCATATCAACTGAAGTACCATCATCGTTTTGTTTTTGCATAGCATGTCTACCATGTATATTAAGTACACGAGTAGTAAGTGCAGCCTTGTCTAACACTGTCACTGTCTCTGGTACTTTGAACTCACGAGGTGCATCATTAGTCCAGCCTACCATAGTAAAGTTATCTGGGTCACGATAGTAGCCACCATCCTTTACCCAATTAGGTATAGTCATGCCCTGTGGCCCTGCGTCTAGTTTATATTCAATAATCATTTTGCCTCCAGTTTCAGCATATAGTCTGTATTCACAAAGTCACTCTTACCAAACAAACGTTCTGCTGTTTTATCTACATTGGCACAGTACTTGTCTGCCATTTGATCTAAGAACTCTTCTAAGTCATTTGAGTGCAGCAATACACCATTCTTAATTTGTTCTGCTGAGTGCTGAACATAACCTGATGTCTCTGTGAGTGCTACCTGTGGGTGTACACCGTGTTGCTGTAAGTATTCTATTGTAGCTGTCTGTGCTCTACCACCATCAAGTAGATTACGATACATAAGCTCAAAGCCTCTACGTACATGATGACGTTTCTCTTCAGCTTCAAAGGCTTCTTCATCCCACTCATCAATATCGTGTGCTGCTTTAATGTTATTGTACTGATCAATCAATGTAGCTATGTCTTTGAATGAACCATTGATTTTGTTTTCCATTGTAGACAGTGACACAACCTTCTGACGATACTCAGCTTCTTCTACTGGATCAATGCTACCCTCTAGGTCTTGCATCTCTTTGATAGTCTTAGCGTGGCTTACCTGTGCTTCTGCTAGAGCCATCTTACGTTTCTCAATCTCAGCCATGATCTGACGCATCATACGCATAGGTGACTGACCGTTTAGCATGGTGAGTGTCATTAAACCTAGTGTAGTCTGGCTGTTGTTACGATCAAAAGCCCTAGTCTTTTCTTCTATCTCTGGAAGAAACTCATTTACCTTTGCTACAGCAGCTACGTTTATTTTACCTGCTGCTACTGCGGGAAGACTAAATGCTATGTTATCTTTTTTTATTATTTCTTGTTTCATATTATGTTCCTGAAGTACCGCCTGAATGTTCTCTGGCTGCGGTTAGATTGCCAAAGTCTGTTGCATTACCAGCATTTGCAATTGTAATATAATCTATAACATCTCCACTAGTATTATTAAACCACCCATGAAATAAACCTCTAGATGCATCACCAGAGTTACCACCTCTACCACTAGCTACAGTTAAGTCACCAAAATCTGTTGCATTGCCTGTTGTTTGAATAGTAACATAATCTATAGTATTTGTTCCAGAACTAATAACACCTCCTCCAAAAACGCCTCTAGTTGTATTAGACAAACCAGCTACACTTCGCCGTGAGTTAGTCAAATCTCCAAAGTCTGTTGCGTTTCCTGCAGTTGCTATAGTAACATACTCAATTGAATTAATAACACCCATTAATCAAGACCTCCTGCAAATAAAGCTCTTGTACTATCTGCACAACTTGCAAGGGAGTTTCTTGCAGTAATTAAGTCACCAAAATCCGTTGCGTTTCCTGTTGTTGCAATTGTTATAGTATCAATTGTGTTTGATCTTGACCCCATCCATCCACCAGCAAAAATTCCAGTAGTTCCATTGGAAGAGCCAACTGCACCCCTTCCTACAGACAAATCACCGAAGTCTTGGGCATTGCCTGTAGTAGCTATAGTAACATAGTCTATAGCAGTGTTTGATGCTTCACCTGTAATTACGCCTCTTGTTCCATTTGATACACCAGTAGCACTACTTCTTGCCACCACTAAGTCACCAAAATCTATTGCATTTCCTGTTGTTTGAACGGCAACATAATCTATAATATTTGATGCTGAATAGCTAGTTACCTGTCCACCAGCCATTATAGCACGACTGCCATACCATACAGGGCTATTATCTCCACCAACAGCTACACCATTAAAAGTCGTAGCCCCTGTTAGGTTGCTTATATCGTCTGTCTGATGATTAATTGTTAGTGACATATTATGTTCCTGAACAAGCTGCTGGAAAGTCAGAATTAGTGTGCAGTAAGTCTCCAAAGTCAGTAGCATTACCTGTTGTATCTATAGTAATATAATCTATGGTGCCACTTCCCCATCCTCCTCCCCAGACGCCACGAGTAGCATTGGAACAAGCTGCCAATGCTTTTCTAGCTACTGTTAAATCACCAAAATCAGTGGCGTTACCTGTTGTTTGTATTGTAACGTAATCTATTATATTGGAAACGTCTGGTTGAACTCCACCCCCCCAAACACCTCTTGTTGTACTAGAACAAGCGCCAAGCTCAGATTGTGTTCGAGTTAAATCACCAAAATCAGTAGCATTACCTGTAGTAGCTATAGTAATATAATCTATTGTATTTATCCTTGACCATTCGCCATTTAAACCGCAACCAAACAAACCACGTGTTGCATCTGAGCAAGCTGCCAGCCAAGCTCTATCTGCAGGAAAATCTCCAAAATCAGTAGCATTGCCCGTAGTAGATATTGTAACGTAATCTATTATATTAGTAAAACTCGTTGTATACCCTCCCCCCCAAACGCCACGAGAACCATTAGAACAAGATGAAGTTTTATCTCTTGCAACGGTCAAATCTCCAAAGTCAGTAGCATTACCTGTGTTGGCTATTGTTACATAATCTATATCAAAAAGAGCACTTCCATAACCACCACCAAAAAGTCCTCTTGTTCCATCTGAACATCCTGCAGAGCCAGCTCTAGCTACTGTTAAATCACCAAAATCAGTGGCGTTACCTGTGTTGGCTATAGTTATATATTGTATTACATTACGATATGGGTATGAGCCTCCAGCCCATAACCCCCTACTGCCATACCATTTAGGAGTATTATCTCCACCAACAGCTACACCACCAACAGTTATAACACCGTCATTGCTAATCTCATTTGTTTGATGATTAAATGTTAATGCCATATTATGTTCCTGAACATGCGTCAGCATCTTTTAGTGTAGCTATAAGATCACCAAAATCTGCCGCATTACCTGTTGTTTGTATTGTAACATATTGAATCGTATTTGCAGCAAAAAGCGCACCGCCACTCCACGTACCTCGTGTTGCATTTGCACAAGATGCCAAACCAGAACCTGTCGTTAATAAGTCGCCAAAGTCTGTTGCATTACCTGTGGTAGCTATAGTTATATAATCAATTATATTATAAAAGGTTGCCCCACTATCACCCCCACCAAATAATGCTCTAGTTTCATCTGCACACGCACCCATTTGACCACGATTAACAGTTAACAGACCAAACTGAGAAGCATTACCTGTGGTAGCTATTGTTATATAATCAATATAGTTATTATAATTAACATGACCACCGTAGATACCACGATAAGAATTAGCTGTTCCACGTATATATGTTCTTGCTGCTGTTAAGTCACCAAAGTCTTGAGCATTACCTGTAGTATCTACGGTAACATAATCAATTACGTTACTTAAAGCTGATCCATCATATCCTGCAGCAAAAGTAGCTCTAGTTTCGTTAGAAGCAGAACCTAAACCCTGCCTAGCTACAGTCAAGTCTCCAAAGTCTTGAGCATTACCTGCGGTAGATATAGTTACATATTCTATATCGTCTTTAAAAGTACTACTAACTCTACCGCCAGCAAATAATGCTCTTGTTATATTTGAACAGACAGTCATATAGCTTCTACCTGCAACTAAATCACCAAAGTCTATTGCGTTACCTGTAGAAGATATATCAAAGTATTGAATTACGTTTGATGTACCATCACTTCCTGCTACAATTGCTCTATTACCAACAGCAGGAGATGGCGTATTATCACCACCAACGGCTACGCCATTAACAAGTATAGTACCAGTAGCATTGCTAATGTCGTTAGTCTGATGGTTGATGGTGAGAGACATACGTTATACCTTATACTGCAGTAGAGCCTGACATATCAGCTTGAGCCATTACCCAAGAGTAGCACTTATCAAGGAAAGCATCTCCTGCTGAAGCATTGACTGCATCCCAATCTGCGTTATAACGTTTGAAGTCTACCTCACGAGTGTCATCCGTAGGTGAGCTTGTAGCATAAGCTGACAAGTCAATCATTACGGAAAACTTAGGGTCAGTGCCACGTTGACGTGATACTGCAGCCGTTACGATTCGGTAGTATGCGTTATTAAATGCAATGCCGTACTGACTTGCACTTTGTTCGATGTTGTTTTGAATAGCCATTGTTTGTTTCTCCTTTAGGCGTATGTAACTTCAGTGGTTCTAATATTAGCCACCCATCTAATGTTATGGCTTGCTTCACCTGTACAAGCGATAGCCAAAGCATTATTCGTATTGTCTGCTGAGAGAGCCATAACCCAGTCAGACTGATTATCAATAACAGTAGTTGCACTGTTAGCAAGTGTTGTTGTACCACCGTCATTTACTAGCAAGCCCTCTATGCGCCATGAGGCATAGGCTTGTGCGCCGTTTTGCATAGCAGTGATAGTACCGTCAAAGGTAATGCAAGTATCACTTGCTGCTACGATTTGGTTAGTGCTTCCTGCGCTGCTATTGTTAGTTGTTAAGACAGTTGCAGTTGCATCTGTTGTATCGCATCGAAGGATAAACTGACCGCCTTGACTGTCACCAACTGCTGAAAATTTGTCATTAGAAAATGATATTTTTCCTATTTGAGTAGATTTAGCAGATGCACCAATAGCTACACTGTCTACACCATTTGCGTAAGCCCCACCAAGAGCAACTGAACCATGTCCAGTAGCATTTGCTCTCTCATTATATGTACTAGAAGCACCTGCGGCAATAGAATTATTTCCACTTGCTGTAGTTGCATAACCAAGTGCAACACTGTAATTGCCACTAGCTAAACAATTATACCCTATTGCTGTAGCATAAGCAGTAGTTGCTTGCGTTGTGCGACCAAAAGCAAGTGAATCAGAGCTTGTAGCTTTAGCATTTCTACCTAAAGCAATGCTATAATCACCAGTAGCGCCATAGCTTGAACCGTTGGTTGCTATAGCTGCTGCGAAGCTGTCTGTACCAGAGGCGTAAGATTGCCCTAGTGCTACAGAATATGCCCCTACTGATTGTGCAGTATTACCAATAGCAACACTACTGTTCCCTGTGGCATCAGTATTTGATCCTATTGCAAGAGTGTTACTACCAGATGACACTGCTGAAGCACCAAATGCGAAACTGTCAGCACCACTTGCAGTAGTATTTCTTCCAACAGCAAATGCACCAACCTGACTTGCTGTTGCATTAACACCAAATGAAAGGGAACTCTCTCCACTTGCTGTATTGTTTGATCCAATACCTATTGCATTTGCGCCAGTTACTGTGTTAGCTGTAGCAGAACTAGCATTAGCTAAATAAAGATCAGCACCGCCTACTGCACTGCCACCTAATAATAAACTTGTACCATCAGAGCTAAGGGTTATAGCACCGCCAGAGCCTGTGTTATCAATATTAATAGAACCCATTAGTTATTACTCCTATGCATACGTCACCTCACTGGTCTGAATATTAGCAACCCAACGGATGTTATGAGAGGCTTCACCTGTACAAGTTACTGCTAGGGCATTGTTTGTGTTGTCGGCAGTTAGGGCTACTACCCAACCATTACCGTCATCAAATGTTTGTATGTTGCTGCTTACCAAGGTAGTTGTACCAGCGTCATTCTTCAGTAAGCCTTTAATCTCCCAGCCACCTTGATCCTGTGCGCCATTCTGCATTGCTACAAGCGTTCCTGAGAACATGATGCAAGTGTCACTTGCTGCTACGATTTGGTTGGTTGCTGCTGCTGTGCTGTTGTTTGTTGTAAGTACAGTAGCAGTGGCATCTGTGGTGTCTGCACGAAGGATAAACTGACCACCTTGTGCATCACCATTGGCAGCGAACCGCCCCGAAGCATATGCGTATTTGCCGTTAATACTGGACAGCGTATTTTGACCAACAGCAACTGACCCTGTAGCAGAGGCTTCTGAATAACCACCGCTTGGCTCAGTGCTAAGGGCCAATGAGTTTGCCCCAGACGCTTTTCCAAAAGAACCGTATGCTGATGCGTTTGTGCCGCTAGCCGTATTCCGATAACCTACGGCGGTAGAATTGTCGCCCGATGCGACCCCTGCATACCCAATTGCTACAGCATTCTGAGCCGTTGCTTGAGAATATGCCGCAATAGAAATGCTTTGCGTACCAGTAGCACCGTAGCTTGATGTGTTGTTGCCTATAACTGCTGCTAAACTAGTATTGCCGTTTGCATAAGACTGCCCTAACGCCACAGCCCTTAAGCCACTTGATCCAATGGTAGCATAATAACCTAACCCTATAGATTCGGTTGCTTGAACATAAGCATTGTTACCAATGGCTACCGCCTGTCCAGCCTGTGCGCCACGGCCACTTGAACTGCTACCAATACCTGCTGCAAAGCTGTCCACTCCACCTGCGTGAGAGTATGTAAGTGCTGTTGATCTTACCCCTGCGGAAGTTGCATTGTCTCCTAATGCAATAGAATTATTACCACTTGCTACAGCATCAGTACCAATACCTACAGCATTTGTACCACCTGCAGTTGGATCAGTAGCACTTGAAGGATTAGCAATGTAAAGATCAGCACCGCCTACTGCACTACCCCCAACTAAAAGACTTGTACCATCAGAGCTAAGTGTAATACCCCCACCAGAGCCTGTATGATCTATTTGTATCTTACCCATTATGCGTTTATAACCTCGCTTGTATCTATAGTGGCGACCCAATCAATATTTGTAGAAGCTGCACCTGTTACTTTAACCTCACAAGAACCAAGAGTAGTATTTGCTTCAATAGCAACATCCCAAGCGCTTGCCCCTGATGTGTGGTATAAGCTGTTAATAATCGCCATACCTACAACCATACTTGCTGCGTTGTCGGCCCTCATGATAGCGCCCTTAACCTCCCAAGCGGCATAGTCATCGCCACTTGATCCTTTTTCTCTAGCTATAATAGTTCCAGTAAAAGCGTGAGCTGAGTTGTTGTCTGGACGCCAACTATTAGCGGAGGCAGGAGTAGCACCGTCACCGCTTAAAACCGTTTGAGTAGCATCTGTTGTGGCACGGCGTAGGATATATAATCCTCGCTGTTGGTAGCCCTCGCCCCCATCTATAGAAGATGCTTCCGCAGCGTTCAGAGCTATTTTACCTGTCGTATTTGACTTTGCCCTAAAGCCAATAGCAACACTTTCGGGTGCTTCCGATTTAGCATATGTACCAAGGGCAAGTGATTGATACCCCTCTGCTCGTGCTAGGTATCCACCTATTGCTGTGGCAGTTGTGGATGTAGCCTGTGCAAAATTCCCTATTGCTGTGGACTGATTGCCTGACGCCTTGGATTTTTGACCCATCGCAATACTATTAGCACCAGTAGCGCCATATGATGTACTGTTGTTAGCTATAGCTGCAGCAAAGCTGTCTGCTCCATTAGCATAAGAAGTACCCAATGCTACGGCTGATGTGCCACTAGTGCCAACTAACGCACTTTCACCTATGGCAACTGCATATTGAACCTGTGTTTTTGCTTGGTATCCTATAGCAATACTATTATTGGCTTGAGTACCGTAGGATGCTGAATTAGTTCCTATAGCTGCTGCAAAGCTGTCTGCTCCATAAGAACGAGAAGAACCAATAGCAACGGCTCTGTTGCTTCCTGATGGTACAAGTGCATTTTTTCCGATTGCAACACCATCAGTTGACTGACTTAATGCAGTATCACCAATAGCTATTGCATTTGCACCCGTAGCACTTGGTTGTGCAGAGGGTGAACTTTCATTAGCAGCATAAAGGTCAGCACCACCACCAGCATCTGCGAAAGTAACAGCACCAGAGCCGTTTGTAGTTAAAACCTGATTAGCAGAACCATCGGATGTAGGTAGGGTGTATGCACCGTTTAAAGTAAGTGCACCTGCTGTACTAAGAAGCATTTTTTCAGAACCGCCCATTCTAAATGAAAGAGGGTATGCACCAGTATTACTATAAGTACTGTCAATAACTGTTTTACTATTACTATCATCTACACTAAGGTTTAACTGTCTAAGCCCTGTTCCACTAGACTGCAGTTTTAATTTTAAAGTATCAGAACCATATACCTCTAATCTACTCGTTGCTTGTGCTGTACCTGTTACGGTAACGCCTGATGATGTTGTTTCAAGTTTTTCACTACCTAAATGTAGAAGTTGTGCTTCTCCTGTTGCTCCATCTGCAATGAAAATATTAGTTGTTCCACTCTCACTATTTTTCTTAGTTCTTATTCTTATCTGTTGGTCATCTCCATCATTTCCAATGATAAGAGGGGTAGTAGAAGCACCACTATTATTTATAATACTAAACGAACCACCATGATATATAGATAAATCATTTCCCGTTCCAAAACGTGCTGCAACATTATCATTAAAGTCAACACCTGTTGAGCCACCAACACTAGAAACTGTTGCAAAGCTCAATGCACCACTACCATCTGTTTTTAAGAACTGCCCATTAGAACCGTCTGAGATAGCTGCAGTAGGTGCAGTAGCAAATACAGCTACGTTACCTGTAGCATTAGGGAATGTAATTGTACGATCTGCTGTTGGGTTTGTAAAGGATACTGTAGTCTCGTTAGCATCTGCACTAGAACCTTCAACACTAAACCCTGAGTCACTTAGGTACAAACCAGATACAGTTGGACTTGTTAGTGTCTTGTTAGTAAGTGTCTTAGTCGTACCTGAGAAGTATGTATCAAGTAAGTCTACATCACGATAACCTATTTCGTTACCATTGTCAAACATAAGTATAGCATCATTACTTGCTATTGCTGTACTTGTATCTACACTTACAGCAGAAAAGTCAGCTACTGTGTTTAGCTCTGCACCTGTAGCATTAAGACCTGTTACGTTGTTAGATATACCAGCTACAGTATCTACGTATGCTTTTACTGATTGTTGTGTGGGTACAAGAGTAGCACTATTAGATGACATATTATCTTCATCTACAAATGCTGTAATAGTTATGCTACCGTCTGACAAACTACCATAGGTAATCGTACCTGTAGTGGTAATAGCACTTGACCCATTATCAATAGAACCAAAGCCACTTGTAATGCTACCACTGTTAAGAGCACCTACTGTAGTAACGTTGCCTAGTGTATCTAAGGAACTCTCAAAGTATGTCTCAAAGTCAGTCAGTGCTACCTGCTTCATAGTACCAGCATCATTGACTACAACTCTGTCTGCGTCTGCAAGAGTAGTAGATGTAGCTGACGTGTCGCCATCCACGATGTTTATCTCAGTAGCTGTAGCAGTTACACTGGTAAGGTCTGTAGGAGCTATAGTAATATTAGCTGTACCATCGAAAGATTGACCAGCAATTGTACGTGCAGTTGCTAGGGCTGTAGCTGTTGCTGCATTGCCAGAGGTATCCTGATTACCAGATGCATTAACACCGGGAAGGTTTATATTAGCTGTACCATTAAAACTAACACCACCAATATTACGGGCGGTTTCTAATGCAGTAGCTGTAGCTGCGTTACCTGTGGTTGATCCTGACGAACCTGTTACATTACCTGTAACGTTGCCTTCAATATTGGCTACAAGTGTGCCTGTAGTAATTGTAAGATCACCTGTAGATGCACCAGTAAACGTACCTGTACCTACAGTAAACTTGTTTGCACTTTCGTCAAAACCAATAAAGGCATTAGCATCATCACCACGTTCAATAACAATACCAGCATCACCTGAAGCAGAACCTGTACGACCATTACCTAACTCAATAAGTTTATCATCGACAGTCATGTTTGCAGAATTTACTGTGGTAGTTGTGCCATCAACCTGTAAGTCACCTGTAACTGTCAGGTTCTGCGATAGTGTGACATTACCACCAGAAGCAATAGCAATGGCATCTGTATCACTAGCAGAGCCTATGTTACCACCATCACTAATAATTATATTACCACCAGTAATGTTTCCTGTAGTTGTAATGGTGCTAGAGCCAGTATTAATTGTACCAAAACCAGATGTAATAGAACCTGAGTTAAGTGCGCCTGTTGTTACGAGATTAGGCATAGCCGTTATTTCATCGTCAAGATACGCAGCAAGGTCTGTCATTGCAACCTGTACCATAGTACCGTTGTCGTTCATAACAACACGATCAGCATCAGCTACGGTAGTAGATGTTGCAGAGGTATCACCGTCTAGTATATTAATCTCAGAAACAGTTACTGTAGCTCCATCTAGCTTATTCAACTCAGTAGCCGTAGATGTAACCCCATCTAAAATATTTAGTTCAGCAGTACTAGAAGTAACACCGTCAAGTATGTTGAGTTCTGCTGCAGTAGAAGTAACTCCATCTAGAATATTCAGTTCTGCTGCTGTTGCTGTAACTCCATCTAGAATGTTTAATTCAGCAGTACTAGAAGTAACACCATCAAGGATATTAAGTTCAGTTGCAGTAGAAGTAACCCCATCTAAAATGTTTAGTTCAGCCGTAGTAGAAGTAACACCATCAAGGATATTTAACTCTGCTGCAGTAGACGTTACACCGTCCATGATGTTTAACTCTGCAGTTGTTGCAGTAACACCATCCATAATATTGAGTTCAGCAGTAGTAGCAGTCACACCGTCTAGGATATTTAATTCAGTGGCAGTAGAAGTAACACCATCAAGTATATTAAGTTCTGCTGCAGTAGAGGTAACGGCTGTACCACCTAGTGAAAGGGAAGTTGCAGCTAAAGTAGTAAACGTACCTGCACCTGCACTAGAGCCACCAATAGTAGCACCGTCAAGTGTACCACCATTAATGTCTGCAGTGTCAGCTACAAGAGCATCAATGTTAGCTGTACCGTCAATGTACAAGTTACGCCACTCAGAGCCTACAGCACCTAAGTCATGTGTATCATCAGCAGAAGGTAATAGTGGGGAAGCAACATCTGCAGTAACTGTTACAGTATCACTAGCAGCATTACCAAGTGTAGTATTACCGTTTACAGTAAGGTTAGCTGTAATGGTAGCACTCTCGTCAACCTGTAATGTGTCAATAGTAGCAGTACCATCTAAGTACAGGTCTTTGAACTCTACACTAGATGTACCAAGGTCAATGTCGTTATCTGTGACAGGAGTAATAACACCATCTTGGATTCTAATTTGCTCTACTGCTGCACTAGATACCTCTACAAATACACCAACACGATTGTTTGATGTGTCTACCGAAACTTTATTAAGTGCATCTGAGTCAGCAATCAGTGGTACGTATGCACCCTCTGCTGTTGTACCATCGTGTTTGTGTCCTGATGAAGCATTAAACGCAGCAAGTACTTGGTCAAACTCTAGGTTTAACGGGTTAGCTCGTACAACGGCTGTTGCCACAATGTCTGCTGAAGACTGTCTTGTATATCCTGCCACTTTTTATCTCCTGTCGCCTGTGCCATACAGAACAGATACTGCCTGTATTGTATGGCTAGGACTTGTGCTGTCGGTAACATAAGACACTGATATAGCATCTCCTGATCCACTTATATTAGTTGATCGTGTTGGTGATGGGTTGCCATCATATATGTCTGTTGTGTTATATATTGTAGATGCACTATCAAAAAAGGAAGCTGCACCTGCTGTAGTTAGTGAAAAGTTTTCTGGTGTATTAATTTCATGATCACCAAAGTTAAAATCAATACCTACATTAATTATTGCTTCGCCTTCTGTCCTGAGAAAAGTTTTAACTTTATAAAATATCTTACGAACTTCTGGATCACCCATAAAGTAGTACGGAGTTTGATACACACTAAATATTTTATCTGTATCAAAAGAACTTCCTTCTTCTTGTTTGTACACTTTACCAGAAGTGTCTCCATGAAGAACAAACTCAAACTGCCCTATATATCCACTAGCTACTGCTGTTGCCTCTATGCCCACAAGCTGACTATACTCAAATGTAGATTGTGCTGTAGGGCTTTTACGAATAGCTGCTAGTAATGATAATGAAGTATTAGCCTCAAAGAATAATCTAAACTGAGACTTTCTCCTTAGAACTAGTGCCTTTAGTTTAGTTACATCCTCATTGGCTGTGTAGTTCTCAAAGGTCTTTTGAATTTCACGAGAGATTGTTTCAAGTTCAACGTCACCAATACGTGATGTACCAGATATTGGTCTAATACCATCAGGCCCAAGAAAAATAATGTCACCACCAAATTCTACTACAGTATCAGGTGCAACACAACCTAAGTCATTAGTAACATTTTCTACACTAAAGTTAGAGTAGTTATCCCCAACGATACGTTTAATTTGATTTTGTCCAAATACATAAAGTTGATTACGAAAGGATTTTAACTGCGTTACAGTAAAACCTATGTTAATAACACCTGCACCATTTGCTGGATCAAAGTCTGTATCTGCATTAGGCGATGAAAAATAAATATTAAAAGGTTCTGCAGGATCACCAGCTAACCAAAGATGATTAGAAAAAGCACTAGCAAACTTAGGGTCGGTGGGAGCATTAGCATGTGTAATCTGTGTATACGTTGTACCATTGTACTTAGCTGCTGGATTTACACCGTCTGTAAGTAGTAGGACTTCTTCAGTCCAATTATAACGTTCAAACCTTACTGAGTCAACCCCTGTCATTGTAGGGCTACCTGCTGTAGTAACTGCAGTCCAACCTATAACAGAAGGAGTACCTACAACTGTACTAGAATGTGAAGATGTACCACCTGTTATTACATTGTTAGCAGAAAAAACATTATCTGGTAATCTTCCAAAGTTTATAACAATAGAGTTGCCACTACCATTAGCTGTCTTAGATATAACTGAACCTGATGCTGATACTACGGTGTTGTCACTTGAGCTAACTACAGCAGTAACAGTTTCTCCTACAGTAAAAGATGCAGATTGATTGTCCGTAACTACAACAGTATAATAATGGTTATACCAATGTAAGTAGTTATTCCCTGATGATGGTGCTCTACAACCTAGTACGCCTTGATTTATGTCACCGTTTACTACAAGTCCTAATACTTTACCTGTACCTGTTAGTGTGCCATAAGAGTTTTCGTATCCACTTATTCTTCTGTAACCACCCTCAAGACTTGGTTCCATGTTTACAAGTCGTACAGCACTCCCAGAAAAGTCGTTAGACTGTGTAAGGGGGTCAACGTTAGTAACAAGACCACCTGCCATAACAGACACATATGTTTGTAATCCGTCAGACATACTTAAAATCCATCTGTAGTAATTCGACTCGTTGGTTTATTAATAGCTGTAGATATAACATTAATAGGGTAATCAAGAAGAAGTCTTCGCATCATATCAATACCCTGTTCAAATTTTTGACTATGCATAGATGCACTTTGTTCATTTGATCTAAACAACATCATATACATCATAGCACCGTCAATAAGAATATGTTTAAATCTATCGGGTATAATGGATGTGTCACTAGCTGCAGTTAAATCAGCAGGGAATTTAAAGTATCTGTATTCAATTACGTATGCTGCATCTGGGATAGGATGTACACCAAACTTTTCTTCTTGCGTCATGTATATATAATCAGGATCGGTACGTGAAGATTCCCCGCCTAAATCCTCTAATGGTTTATAGTAAGTTATATATTGATCAAATGTAATTAGTTTAAGTTTTTTAGGTGTGTTGTTTTCAGAAGTTAACTGCCTAATATAAAAAGTGTCCCAATCTGCTTTGGAATAGTCAGCAGCAAAATCATACGTGCCTGTACCTGCAGTTAAGGTTTGTGTTGTTGTTGTTAATAAAAAAGGCCACTCTTGAGCCTGTTGTAACATTTGTCTAGTAGCAGAATTAATGGCATCTTTAGCAAGGGCTTGCACATTTTTAACTGTAGTAAATTCAGACTCAGTAATCTGAACCTCATTCATCCTACGTAGGAGTTCATTAGTCAAGTTTAAAAACGTGGTCATTGTTATAGCCTTTTAGCAGGAGTAAAGTAAAGCCGTGCAGATAAGGTAGCACTAAAGTCGTGGCTTGAAGTATGTCTATACACTAATACCTTATCGCCTTCATGTAAAAACAAAGGCCCACCACCAATAAACTGTGTGTGTGAACTTCCAGTTATAGCTTCTGATAAAACAAATGTGTGATACGTATCTGTGTCTGCGTGGTATACTTGAATGCCTATGTTTGAGTTAGATGTCTGATCATTAGATATTTGAAGAAATACAATCTCAGCTTCATGGCTAGAAGGACAAGTAAACAAAAGTGTAGCATTATTAGGACTGCCACCTGTACTAGCAGAATTACCAGTTACAGCAGCAAATTTACTATCTGTCCTAAAATTAATACCAGCCATTTATTTTTTCTTTTTACGATTGTCTACAATTTTTACGGGATTACAATAATTCTTTTTAGTAACTACACCACCATCATACAACCCCATAGCTGATGTAGTTCCCCTAGAGGACATCATGCCTTGAGGCGCACGATTAGCAGACATACGGTATTTGCTTTGTTCTTGTTCTGGTGTTGATACACCACCTAAAGCATACTTTTTAATTTTACCCATTTTTAAATCCTTATGTAGTTAAAGGGCCACCCGAAAGCAGCCCTTCAATATTTTAGTTACGCAAGTGCGTCACGGTCTACTTCATTAGCAGCCATGTCACCAATGTCTGTGCAATCCATAAGAACTGCCCATACACGGAGCTTACCAGTAGTAACAGCACCACCTGAAAGGGTAGCAATTGTTACATCAATGTTGTCATTAGCAACAGCCATTACAGGCTGATAAGCTGCAGGGTTCTGTGCGACTACTGCTGCTGCAGATGTAGCATCGAAACCATCAACAAATACGTCAGCATCAACCATACCTAAGTCTACTGTAAAAGTAGAACCATCGGATGCAGTGTCAACTTCGATACCTGCGTTTAGGACCATAGTACCTTTAGCTACAGCAATTACAGGAATGACATCAGATGCTGCAAGAGCAGAACCTTTGTCAGACAAGGCTGTTGCCAAGTTTAAGGTAGTTTGAACCATATAGGGATTGCGACCACGTTGCGTATTGCCACGTGCGGAAGCAAGAGTATTATCACCAAGTGCCATGTTTCAATCCTCCCTTACGCCAAGTGATACTTAGCATTTACAAGAGCTTCTGGACGAAGAATCTTGCGGCCATATAGATGCATACCCCGAACAATGTCGGCAAATGAATCTGGGTCACGGTATGTTTCTGTTTTATTGATTTGCTCCGCAGTTGCAACAGCAGAATCATGTCCAGCAACAATCATGCCATAGTTAGTAGACGAGTTCGTTCCAGTAAAGGAAGGACCAGTACCAACAGCAGGAAGGTTGTTAGATGTATAAACAGAGAAACCGTGAATCTTAGTTCCGATTTGACCATTCTGAAGACCAGAACCACCAAAGTCTGCGTTAAACAAACGGGAGTCCTCATCTTTCAGTAGTTCCATAAATACTGGATCAACAACAAGCCAACGACCTTGTGAATCCACGTTTTGCTGGTCAAGAAGACGAGACATACGTGCGATCACAGTCAATGGGAATGTGTCACCAGCAGCAGGAGTTGAGTCAGTTGCACCACCAGTACGAGGCTGAAGGGCAAGTGCATCACCTGCTGAACCAGCAAAGTCACTAGCATCAATTTTCATTGAAGATAACAACTCGTCAGTACCAGCAGTTGAAACTGCAACACTACCATTAACGGTTGAGTTTACAGTATCTGGAGTACCATGAATAGCAGACTGTTTAAAGCCTGTTAGGTATCCAAGAACGTCTTGGTCAAACTGATCTGACAAACGATACGCAGCACGATCACTTGCAAGGCTTTGGAAGTTGACGTGAGAGTGGGCTTCCTCAATGTCATCGACTTTAAAGGCAAAGTAGTTTGCTTTGTCGATGGTCAATGAAAAGTCTTCATCGTCCAAGTCTTGTGGTGTGATAGTTGTACCACGTGCGTATTCTTTTACGGTGATTTCAGGTTCTTTGATGATTTTTACTGAGTCACCCATATTTGCAATTTCTCCGAAATAATCAGAGTTAGTAATTGCCTCGGCAACAGATGCTTTGCGGAATGCAAGTTGCACCTGTTTGCTGTAGATAACTGGCGAGAAATTACCATTGGGTAGGTTTCCATGACCAGAAGCTGTCGAAAATGCCATTTTAATTCTCCTTTAGCATTGAGACACAGATGCAAACCTTCAAATACTTATACAGAGGCTAATTCTAGTAGGGTGCATTATTAGGAAAGTTGGCCTACCTTCCATCAAATGGGCCATAAGACATTAGGTTGTCCGAAAGCTATTGTTGTTTGCTAAGAGTATTTAATGATGCGAGTATTCCATATAGGGGTCGCACCATTAGATTGTACACATAGTTATATCATAAATATATTATATGTCAATACCTTTTATCGGGCTGACCCCGACATATCGTAAATAAATTTACCTGTACGAATAGATTCCATGATTGCATCAGCAGCCTTTTCGTACTGTTGAGGTGACATTTTATTTACGTCACTCTCTTTAAATACCGCCGTGTCATTATCGGTATCAGGTTGACTTCTATTATTACGACTATTCACAGAACGTGCAGCATCTTTATTGCTTGCAGGTTTCTTTGTTTTAATGTTCATATCTGCTTTGTACAAATCAATTGCCCTAGCAGCAGAACGTGAATCATTATCATTTTCGTATAATGCATCTTGCACCCACTTAGGCTGCTCTTCTGCCCACTCATGGAATGCATCACTATCACGAATTTCACCAAAGTCAGGGTGTGCTTTCATAAGCTCGACTTCAGCTTTCTCACGAGATGCAGTTGCTTTCATCTCATCAATTTCTTTTACACGATCTTCTAATCCAGCAGCTTGTTCACGTGCCTTTTTAATTGCAATGGTTTCTACAATAGCTGCTACATCTGGATACTGTGTAGCCCAAGCCTCAATGTCTTCGTCAGACTTAGGTAGTTTAATCTCTTTACGTGTTACGTCTTGTAACTGGCCTTCAAGTTTAGTAAACTTTTCTTCCCAAGACTTTTCTTTTTCTTGCATATGGCGACGAAGATCACCATAACGTTTCTTAAAACTTTTTTCTTCTGCATTAGTAGGTTCGGCTTCTTGAGGTTCTTCCTCTTTGACTTCACCTTTTTGTTCTGCAATAAGTTGTTCTAATTCTTCTTCATCTTTTTTAATTCGTTCTTCGTTAGTGTACTTACGATTTGCAAAAGCTGTTTTCTTTTCGGGCTGTACTTTTTCAGCCATAATGGTATCGGACATTATATTTCCTTAAACTAGGGCCACCGTAGCCATGTTGGATGGGGGGTGAGTAGCCAGCATATCTAGCAAATTTATCGTGTAGCTAGACCACGTTTTTTAACAACTGGTTTTTTAGCTTTACCTAAATTAACATTAGTCATTATTTCTGGACCTAGTACTTTACCAAGTATGCGGCCTTGTGATGTACCCACTAAACTACGAATAACATCCTTATCATCTTCTTGTAGCCCATTAAAACGATTAGCTACAGTCTCAGCATATTCTGTAAATTCCATGTTATATTCCTGTAATTATTCTAAACTTACCTATTGTGTACACTAAAGGTTCTAATACACATCTATATATACGACCTAAAGTATTTCTTTTTTTATTTTGCATAGATGCTCTAAGGTCTGCAGTACGATGACGTGCAATGTGCTCTAATACAGTACGTACAAATTTATTATTTTTATTGTATGCTAAATCTACTAAAGGTAAGAACAGTGTATGATAACCTATCTCATGTTCTTTTGTCAAGTAGTCTTTAGAATAAGATAGCCAAATAGCTTGACGATAAGAGCCAAAGCCATACGCATTATTCATGGCAGTACATACAATTTTATTATCTTTTTCTTTTGCAGCATCTGTGTTAGAGGTATCACCCCTAGAGGCTTCATTAGCACGTCTGTTTGCTGTGGCAGTATAGTGTGCTGCTAATGATGGGTTAGCTTTTAAAGATGTTTTTTCTGTTTCAGATAAGTGATTAGTAATATTAGTACTTGTATTTGGATTAGTTGAATCTAAACGTGTAGCTTTTTGATCACGTACAGGTTCTGGTTTAGGTTCTGGTTTAGGTTCTGGTTTAGGTTTTTTAGTTACTGTTTTTGTGGGTGTTGTAACAGTCTCTGTAGTTTCTTGTGTCACAGCAGGTCTAGCTTTAGGGCGTATAGACTCATCAGGTGCAGCACTTTCTGTAGGACGCAAACTACTCAACTTTTGTTCTACACTTGGTAGTTGCTCACGACCACGAGGATCAGGAGTAGGTGGAAGTAAAACATCTATTGGCATTTGTGATGGATCAATACCACCCCGACTAAGTAAGTACGCATCTTCAGCCGCAAGTATGTCTCCTGCATCGCCAGCAGAAGGTGGTAAGTTTGCGAATCTTGCATCCATTGCAGCCTTTGCGTCTTCAATAGTTGTTTGAGGTAAAAAAGGTGGTTGTTTTATACTGTCTTGCCTTACATCATCTCGAACATCTTCTAGTACAAGAGGTGGCGGTGGGATAGTTACAGGAAGGACGGCTTTTTCTTTTCTTGCTATTGGTAACGGTTTTACAAAAGCATCAGGCATAGGCATATCCATACTAGGTGCTTCTGTCTGTGCCTGTGTAGTCACAGGTTGTGCTCTTGTTACCTGTTCAGATATAGGCATAATACCTCTAGGATCGTATGGGTCTTCTTGTCCTTTACTTACACTAGTACTATATGCAACTTGTTCTGGTGTTACTGCATAAGAAGATGTGTCTTGACCTAAACTTGTATCGTAACCTCTTCCCGTTGTAATAGGTGCAGGTACAGGTGGTTCTAATACAGGAATTGTAGACGTATCTTCTGGTAATGTAGGAGCAATATCTTCCAATGCCTTTTGACTAGCTTGCATCTGAGCACCAGTAGATGTGTATGTTTGAGGTGGTGTAGGCTCTGGCGGTTGCATGATAGCTTGTTTTTGTTCTACACTAGGCATTTGATCACCACGAGGATCAACAGTTTGTATTTGTTGTGGTACAGTTATAGGTGCTGGATCACTTTTTACTGGTGTAGTAGCAGGTACAGGAGAAAGAACACTAGGAGGTGGATCATCAGGAAATGGGTATGGAGCATCAATAACAGGTTGTCTACTTACATCTATTCTAGGGTCAGTTATAGGAACTGGTGGTGGTAATAGTTTTTGTGCATCAAAATCTTGTCCTGTAAGTGCTTTTGCCTCTTCTACTAAATTACCAAATCGACCACCCGCATCTATAGTAGCAAGATTTTGTGTGGATAATAGTAGTGCATTACTTTTATCCTCTTGACTTACTGCAGGATCGTTTAAAATGCTACTTAGTTCTGAACCTATACGTTGAGATACAGCATTACTAACTGCAGAATCATTTAACATGCTGCTTAGAGTAGATTCTACCCTATTGACTGCAGCAGGTTCAGCACTAACCTCATTAGCAACTCTTTCTATTTCTGTTTCAACTTCTTCTGGAGAAAATATCTTAGATACCGCATCAATAGCTTTGCCAATTAAACCTTGACCACCTTCTGCCAAAGACTTTTTATGTGCAGTAAACTTTTCTACTAAGTCTTGTCTACCTTCTTCTTTAGCTCTAGCAATATAGCCATCTAGTTTACTTTCGTACTTACGTTTTTCTAACTTAGTAAATAAATATACAACAGGAGCTATTGGCCCTGCTAAAACACCTACAGCACCAGCAGCAAGATCGGCTGCTCCACCCACAAACTTAGAACCCTCTTTGTATACTAAGTCTAGTGAAGCACCATCCCAACTACCTGCAAGTTGAAATTCACTTTTAGGAAGATCGCCAGCATCTTTTTTATCAGAGCCAGATGTAGCCTGTTTTATTATTTCATTTGTTTCTTCTGCTGTTTCTGTTGTTTCACTTGGCTCTTCTCCAACAGCTTCTGGATTGTACAAAGTATATCCAGCAGGAATAGGGTATACAGGTTTTCCACCAACAAATGCAACTAGTAACGATTGACCATCTGCATTACGATACTCTTTAAACTCAAGAATAGCATCAGCCATAAGGTCTTTAAAGTTAATAGTAGAACGTTGTGGACGTGGTATAGCTGGTGTCAAGGCACGTGTACTACGAAACTCAGGTGGACGTTCTGCAGGTGGCATTGGTAAAATTGTCGGTTGTTGCTGTGGCTGAGTACGTCTAGCTGTAGTTGATCGTCTTACAAATCCACCCTCTTGCATTTCTAATTCTTCACCAGTATCACCAGCAACTACGATAAGATCAGCCATACCAAATGGCATATCATCAGGCATAGTGGCTTCATCGCCATTACCCATTTGACCCATAGCATCCATACGTTTCAAACCCATCTTAGCTTCTTGACGCATTTGCATTAGCTTATCTAAACCAATGTATCGTGTTACATCTTCAGGAAAAACAAATTCACCTTCACTGACCATAGCAGGTACATCGTCACGAACACCCTTCTTAGTCCCACCTACAGGAACTTTATTTCCAGATACTTCATCTACTTCACCACCCTCATCTCTGAGGCCACCATCTTCAAAAAGTTCCATTTGTTGTTCTAGCATTGGTTTTCCTTTAGTTGGATTTTAATACTTCATCTCGTAGTAATTGTAATCTACGTAATTGATATATTGCACCTTGTGCTCTATACATAGCAATACTGTTATCTGATTGTTCCATAGCACGATGCTGTTGTGCTATTACTGTATCTAAATATTTACTGAACTGTTCCCATTGCTGATGGTTGTTCACCAGACCCTTGAGACTGCTCAACTGCTCCTTGCTCATTTCCACTAAATCCTTGTTCCTGTGGTACTGGAACTTGTCCTGTACCTATAGTGCCACCACCTGCACCCGTTGGGTCTGCTGGGTTTGCACCTGCTGGTGCTTGTCCTTCAGGTGGTTGCTGCTGTTGAAAGCCCTTCATAAGTTCAGCCTGAATAGCTGCCTCATCCATATTGTTAGTTACTTTGTCAGGGTCAAGGTCAAGAGACTTTGCAATCTCTCTGATAATGTATTGGAATTTTGCAAAAGGTGCAAGTGCTTGATTAGAAGATATTTGCATAAACTGCATCAAACGTTGGCTGCGTACTTCATTAGCCATAAGACTTTCTGTACCACGTGCCTTTACTTCTAAGTCTCCTTTGATGTTGGGGTCAAAGTCAAACTGCATATTAAATCTAAATAATCCCTCACCAAGAGGGCGTAGTAGGTAGTCATCTACATTCTTAATAACATTCTTAATGCCACCCTGTGCAGCACCCATAAGCATACTAATACCAGAGGCAGTACGGCCTACACCAGAAACACCTGTCTGTCCATGTGCAAAGGATGGGAAACCTGTAGACTCATCTGCCAGTACTCGTGCCTTATCAAATAGCTGTAAGTTCTCTGCAGCAACATTAGGAAATTTAGTACCGAAGATAGCTTGGCCCGGTGCTCCACCCTGTCTCCTAAATACTTTGCCGGGATATACTGATAAGTCTTGGCCCGGTACTAAGTTGGTTTCATCTACTTCAATTAAAAGATTACCAGATAATACAGCATTGTCAACTGCCATTCGCATAAACCCATTCATAAGAGTTTGGGTATCATCCATATTCTCTGCAATACCTACCCCAAAGAATGAATATGGGTTAAGTTCATAGGGTGCAGCCATATATGGAATACGGGCAGGTTTAAATGGATTAAGTACCATACGCAAAAGTTTACCATTACAAATCCAGATATTTGCTTGTAATTCATCTACCTCTTGCAGATCATCAGGAATATCTACGCCTTGCTCAATAAGCATTTCAGTATCACACATACCCCAATACTCAAGAACTTCGTAACGTTCTACACCATGCTCTGGTGCATAGTCAGATAGATCATCTTCCCAATATTCTTTATTGTAATTTTCTCCTAGTTGGACAGCATCATCAATTACAGATGATCTAAAGTAAGGACGTTTCTTTAGGCCACGTAATTGTGTTCTTGACATTTTATGACGTTCAATAACAAACTGAGCTTCGTCCATATTATTTGCATCTGGATCAGGGTAGAAGTTCCACACTGATACGTGAGATACTTGTGGGATAGTTTTTATACTGGGGGAATACACACCATCCTCGCCCCAACTAGGGTATTCTTTATCTACAGCAAACGGACCTTTCATTACGCCTGTACCAAATAAAGCCATTTCAAAAGCAGTACTACGTAAGTGTTTACTTGCACTAGATTCTTCTAGCTGATCATGTATTTTCTTTTGCATCATTTTAGATGCTACCATAGCTGGACTAAAAGTAATTGCAGTAGGAGTTTTGCCTACACCCTCACGTACACCATCAATATCTTTTAGTTTATCTCCTAGTGGGCCAAGACTATCAGCTAATGTTCTAGCTGTAGAACCTGCAGGTAGTTCCTTACCATCGCCCCTGTAGCCATACGGATTCACAACTTCGTCTAGGCCAGACTGTTTTAATTGCTCTGGTTCTTTAGGGTCAAAGTTTACATCTGCTACTACGCCATCAGGAAGTTCTGTAGGATCAACTGTTAGGGGAAACTTTTGTCCAGCAAACAGTACATCTACAATCTGACCATAGGCAGCAAGTGTTTTAGTTTTAGTTACTTTAATAAATACTCGTGACTTTTCAGCTTCCGTAAACTGTACATCAGGGCCATACAGACCACGGTAGTTACGGTAGGCACGTAGCCAACGTTCTTCATCTTGTTGGCGATAGTCATCAGCACGGTTATATTTTTCCATAATAAATGGAATTATGTTAGAGGTTTGTACATCTTCTACGCCTGAGTCATCACTGTCAGCTAAGACGATTGCATCATCTTCAATAAAACCTTCGTTTTCTTCTGCCATTTATTTTTCCTTAATAACCAAATGTAGCATCTGCTACCCTCATACCACTTGAATAACTGCCTTGTGTATCAAAATCAAATATACTAAAACGTGGTCTTGACATTATACCATATCTTAAAGCATCGTACAAGTGGTCTTCTGAGGTAGTGTCAATGTCTTCTGGATTCTTTTTATCTATCGGTAGTGCAGGTAACTGTGCTATAAGATTAGTACAATTATCAAAAAAGACTAGCCGTGGTTCTTCTGTAAACTCATCTACCTGTAACCGTCTGTGTATTTCGTTTTTACCAGATACCCTTGAACCTTTTGATCTATCTGATGGCCTCCACCTACAGCCTCTCATAATCATTTGTTCAGCGAGACTAGGGCCAGTATCACCACGCTTATGCCAAAGAGAAGAGTCCAGAACTCCGTATTTAATGTTTCCATCTTCTGCCTCTAGGTCTAGTACCATGTCTGCTAAATCTGTAGCAAGAACTTTACTTACGTATAACTCTCTATAAACTACTAATTGTTCATTGGGGGTTATGGCAAACCATACCACACCAGATTTACTTCCATACCCGTAGTCACATGCCCTAAACTTAATCCAGTTACTGGGGATATTAAATGGTTCAACTACGTGTACCTTTCTGTCAAACTCTGTAAAGGCTGCGCCTTCTTTAATATCCCAATCACCATCAAGTAATTGCCTACGTTGTTGTTCAGGAAGTGACAGAAGCATTGCCTCATAGTCACCCTGTTCTGCTAGGTAAGGATTATCGGAAAGACGGGCAGGTATAAACCTACGTTTGAATAAAGGCTTACCAGCCTTGGCATGTCCAGAAGGATAACGTAGTACTTCAGTTGTTTCAATATCTGTTGCATCAAATGATGTACCGTGTGGGGCAGGGTCAATAAACATTTTTTTAACCCAATGATGACCTCTACCTCCGGGGTTAGTAGTAGCCCTCATATACACAGGAAGATCATGTGCTGTCGATCTCAAGCGACTTCGCATATAATTCCACGAAAATGGGGTGGGCCACTGAGTGAGTTCGTCGAAGCCTATCCAACTAAATGCAAGACCTTGATATCTTAGTACGTCATCTTCCCTGTCTAGGTAGGACATCCACAGTCTAGCACCAGAGGGTGCAGTCCATTGCATCTTACGTTCTGACCACTTAATACCGGGCCATATCTTAGGATACATTTCTTGAGACTTAAATATAAGTTCCCTTAGTTCTTCTGTAGTATGACGCAGTAGTAATCCTGAAAAAGCTGGATGGCCCATAAAACGTAAAGGGTCTGCCAACATTGCATATGACTTACCACCACCTGCAGAGCCACCATATAGAACCTCACGTTCACCTGCAGCTAAGAAGTCAGTCTGTGGTCCAGCATTTGGTTTAAAGATAACATTATGTTGCTCTTCTATCGGTGCTAGTTCTTCAACTACTACAGCAGGTTTAGGCTGCGTTTGTTTCTTGCGTTTCGTTGTCTTGGGCTTTTGCACCGAGCCTTGTACGTTCGATTTCTTCCGCCTTGGCGATTGCCTTTTTCGCATAGTCTGCCCATCTGCGTAGGCTTCCAGCTTTGTTTTTTCTTCTTCGTTCATTGTCCAACCGTTTCTTTAATCCAACATGCGATATGTCTCTGCCTGTATTTCGTGTGAGCCAGTTAGCTACTTCACGATAAGAATACTGTTTCAAGTATTTTTTTGCTTGCATAAGCATATCAAGTTCGTGATCAATTGGCAAGAGTATTCCGTCATCATTTGGGTCTAATTCATAACCAAAGGGAACGGTTCTTGCAACACGTGGGATCGGAACCCATTCATTGTCTTCTTGTAGGTCTGTTGGTTGGGGTAGTTTCCACGTACCTAGTGGTTTAGTCATCTTTATCCTGTGATTGCTTTGGGGGCATAAGCATTACACCACCCGTTGACTCTACTTGCATCTTCTCTGTTTTTACTAGACCAGTACGATCTAGCAGTTCTTTAGCTGCTGCCATCTTATCACGAATGCCTAATTCAGTTGGGTCATACAAAGCTCCAACCATTGCCATTGCAGCTTTAGGTACGTTACGTGCCAGATAACTGTGTGTAACATCTAATATCTCCTCTTTCAAACTATTTGTAATCTCACGATTAGTAGTGTTAGGAGAATAGCCAGCAAGTTTCTTGGCAGTAGTAATGTCACCACCTGCCTCATCCATAAGGATGTCTAAAAACTTTTGTTGACGTTCTGTTAATTCTCTAGCCATATTACATCATTTCAAAATGTGGGGCATCAATAAATGGTCTACGTGATTGTGATCTACGTAAATCCACATAGGCATTCATAGCATCTTCTGCTGTACCCTGATACATACGAATGTCTCCCTCAGACCAAGCTGCACCCCACTTGATTGCTACACTGTTACGTCTAGCTGCTTCAGCCATTGCATCACAGATATCATCATATACATTTAGTTCCCACGAAATATCTGAGCCAAAGTATGCAACTAGGTCTACAGCACGACCCTCTAGGTGTTTACTTTTCATAGTCTGTGATCTACCAGACTCATACAACTTCTTCTGTTCTTCTAAAGTACGTAGCCCAAAGGTAACTCCAAAGTCTACCTTAGTCAATGTAATAGCATCCATAACAACTGCTACTAGGTCTTTCTCTACACCTTCAAGTTTACGAATACTTCTTGCACTTAGTTTAAACGCCATCTTATTTCTTTCCAAAAAACTTGGTAGCTGAACGTACACCAAAAGATGCAGCTACAATCACTCCAAGTGTATACTGATACCAATCAGGCATTGTCTCCAACGCCACAAATCCGTTAGCTACAATCTCTCTGCCCCAATCCCCAATGAACACTAAAATTAATGGGATAGAAAATAGAATAGTTAGCCACTCGTCTTTCCAACTAGCCTGAGAACCTTGTGCCATAATCTTTTCCCAGTCAGCTTCACTTGTAGCACGACTGAGCATAATCTGTGCTTCAGCTTCAGCTTTGGCAACCTTTGCTTTAGTTTCTGCAGCTTTTGTTTCAACTTTACCATTGAGCCAAGTTCCTACTAAACTAGATATTGGTCCTACTAATGCTTGTATCATTTTGCTTTACCTCTTAAAAAGATAGTTTAGCACCAACAGTCACATCACCAAATTCAAAGTCTGCATCTGAAGATACTTTACCGTAAGCCGTAATACCTATATTAGAAATGCTATATTCAGCTTTAAGGTCTACACCGTTAAAGATTTGATCTTGGTCTAGTCCCATAAGATCAATAGTTGTAGCTACACTCAAGTCTAAACCATATACACCCCAACCTAAAGATGGAGTAAAATCTGCAGCCCATGTCTCTACACCAGTTGTATAGTTGACATCTGTTTCTGTTGTTAAGCTAAGTCCACCAATAAGATCGGCAGAGGTAGCTGTTGTTGCAGCTACTGTTAGTGCTGCTGCTAGTGTTAAAGTTTTCATTGTTTTTCCTTAGTTGCTTTTTGCTTCTTTGTTCATCCAGATGCCGAAGCAACCTGTTAATGCACCCATACATACAGATACAAGTCCAGCCTGTCCTGTAGTAGGATCAGGTAAAGACATATACCAATGTACAGATTGATATGTAAGAATTGTAACGACAAGCATCATTAATCGTGGGAATATTTTATAATCATCAATTACTGTATGTGCCATATGTTTTCCTTATGCTATTATAAAATCTACCAGCTTACCTGCTGGGTGTTTGTTCTGGTTGTGAGGGTGGTATGCATAAATACTTTCATACCTATACTCATCTGCTTTTTTATCTACAGCCTTACGTGTGACTTCTATTGTGTCACTCTTACCAGATTCAAACACAATGTTCTTATGTGTATCAAAGGGCATGGCAGGTAAAGGGAAGTGGGATATAAGTGTCATATTACCATTCCCCCTCTTGCGGCTCTAAATCGTTTGGTTTTCTTTGCAATCGTTTTAGGTTGAGCCACATGCTGCTTACCTGCCTTAGTGCCTCTTCTTTTTGCTCTTGTGGTAGCTGCATACTCACTAGGGCTAAGAGACTTAATAGCCGAAGTAGGTAAATACCGTTCACCAGTTTTAGCACTAGGCTTGCCACTTTTAGTACGCCACTTCTGTTTAGTCCAAGACTTTAAGCTCTTTTGAGATTTAGCAAGTGCCAACTAGCAACACTCACACTGTGGAGTGCATTTACGATTGAGTATGGCACACCATAATCTTTTAATATAACGTTTCATTTATATCCTCCACCCTTTGCCTTATACTGCTTTGCGACCATTTGTGCTTTACGAGCCGACCACTGTCCAGATTTTCCACCTTTGCTGCCAGCTTTAACGGATGCAACAAGACGTTTGCGCATAGTAGGCTTAGTATAATTTCCTGCCGCATTAACGGTAGACTTTGCTTTCGATTTCCGCACGAGACACTCCTATATCACGTAGTTGTTTATCTGACATATTCTGTAGTTGCCAGTATGCTGCTCTACGTTCTTGGCCTTTTTGGATTGCTTTTATAAATCGTTTAAACATTTTTATCTCCTTTATGTTTAGGTAAGTATTCCTTACCCTTGTGGAGATAGTTATATCATACTTAGTTATACCATACTACAGACAATAATGCAACCCCGTTATGCGTTTACTTCTTGCTTCCTTGTGTAGCAGGTACGGATGCACCACAGTTAGCATAACCACCTTTGTTATATTTCTTTGCATAACCACCTTTGGCAAAGGGTGACTTTGGTGTAAAGCCTTTAAACTTTTTACGATCACTAGCAGACTGTGCTGACTTACGACCAGCACGATCTACTTCTGATGCTTGCATTTTTTCAAAAGACTTACGTTGTGCATCTAACATTTTCTGCATAGCACGTTTGATATTGCCATCTGGCATAGCATCAATGCGGCGTTGTAGTGCAGCAAACTCATTAGCTGTCTTAGCTTGTTTAATGTCTGTCTGGCTAACAGTCATCTTTTTAGCAATAGAACCTTTTTTCTCTACTACTTTAGCTGCAGATTCATTCTTACGGCGAGTTATTTTTTCTTTAGCTGTCTTACGATCAGCTTCAGCTTTTTCTGGTGTATCTTTAGGTTTACGTTTATTAGCCGCCTTACCAGCTTTCTTAGCTGCTCTGCCAGCTTTCATTAAACTACGTAGTGCCATTGGTATATCTCCTATATTACCATTTAACTTTATGTGACCAATACTTGGCACTCAACTTAGTTGTTGGCTTACCTTGTGCATTGTGTCGTGCATAGTAGCTCTTTTTACGAGCTTTGTCTTTTGCTGATGTGGGAGATTTACCTGCACCACTTACGCCTTGCTGACCAAAACGAACAACCTTGTACTTACCACCCTCTGAGGCCATAACTACGTGAGACTTTGTTTTGTGACTAGGAGTACGTTTAGGTTTGTTGACGCCACCCAAACCTAGCTCCTTCATTTTACTTTTAACTCTTTCAGGTACTGCCATCAGTCCATCCTTCTTCACGCATAGCCCACTCTACGTGCTCTAACGTAAATGTACGACCATAGTGGGCCTCCACTGCAGTCTTCACATAGAATACATCACTATGGGGAATATGTAACTCTTCAAGATTACCATCTATTACGTGTCGGTAAAATTCTTCAAGAACATTATCTGTGTATAGTTTTACTGATTTTTTAGCCATTGTCAATATTTAATTTTATTAATGTACGAATATCTCTCGCCTATCGGCAATATTCAATTACGGATTACTATATGTAAGTGTAGTCACTGTACGTGTGTACTTACTGTATATTTATAGTTAATATATTTAAAGATTATTTAAGTATATATGTAAGTGTATACTGTACGTGTATCACTTTAAGTGACCCTACCCAGTTAACTATACATAGTTTTACACATTATATACCCCATGTCAATAGTAAATCGTACAGTGATGTCATTTAGTTTGTTTGTGTTGC
>Ga0208767_1000273_pt1 | contig 39499 bp, 60 predicted proteins | sample VirMetDEL_Mar_21_FD_184514 | JGI IMG/M metagenome (GOLD analysis project Ga0208767, IMG submission 184514) | Aqueous microbial communities from the Delaware River and Bay under freshwater to marine salinity gradient to study organic matter... | ecosystem: Environmental > Aquatic > Marine >...
CCGCGTGTATGTGTCATCTGGTGCAGGCAGGAACTCAAACTGTTCGCCAGTCACGGCGTAATATTGAGGCCGACCAGATGTAGTTGACGCCTTGCGATCCAGAAGATCGTTGTGGCTAATCAGGTCCAATGCAGTCGTTTTGTCAGCGACAATCGAGAAACGGATCGTCTCCAGATAGTCACTGGGCATCGTGCTATATTGGCTGTCGATCTCTGCCACAGAGCGCTTGGTCATCTTCCAGTGACGAAGGCGGCGGTTTAAGTCCGCCTCCGTCAAAGAGATTAGGCTGGTGACGCTCTGCTCAACGTCTGGCTTGTTAAGCCACACCGTGACAGCATCTTGCAGTTCGGCATACGTTGAAATCGCCATTGCCTATCCTTTACGATGCTTGCGCAGGCTGCGTCATTGCCACCGGGTTGGGATTGTTAGTCCCCTGCGCCGCCATATCCGCTGGCGATTTCAGAGAGAAGCCAGCGGTTTTAATGTCGTCAAACGAAAGCGTCTGGCTTGATTTCACCGCGTTCATCACCTGCTGCGACACGCTGTTCTGGAACACTTGATACCGCACGTCATCCATCAGGAACGGAGTTGCGTGCAGCAGCGAAGTGTAGAGATACACATGCGGTGCCTCTTCCAGCAGCCAGTTGGTCGTGTTGCTGACGCTCAGGGCGGGGATTTTCTGGTAGTAATCCACGTCAATCGAGCCGCTGGCAGGTGTCGGCGTTACCAGCATTTCGCGACCGATGATCGCAAAAAACTTGGGGTTTCCGGCTGCGCGAGTGCGTGCGCGGCGAAGCATCAAAAGCTGCTGTGGAGCGACCTGCTCCAAAGGCTCGTCTTCGGTCGATGCCACCTGAGAATATACAATCTCAAGCGCGTCTGTCGGCAACGGCGCACGGCCTGCCGTCACAGTTATTGTGTCGCTTGCAACCATAAACGAAGTGCGCATCACGTCATTCAACGTGCTTTCAGCCAGCTTTATGAAGTCAGGGATTTGCTGATCCAAGTCAGCGCGGTTAAGCCAGTCAGCAATGGTCTGCTGCAGTTCAGCGTAGGTGGTAATAGCCATCTCGGCCCCTTTCTATGTTAGGCCGTGATGGCCTGAGTTTGTGGATACCCGTCACTAAGTCACATACTCAAACGCAGTGTGTGTTATTTATACCCTAGAAAGGCTCATTGCGCCAGCACAGGGTTTAGGGAGTTACTTTTTCCCTTTAGCCAAGCAACGGCCAGCGCGCTTGCATGCTGCTGGCGTAGGGCAGCCTTTGCAGGGCTTGAACGATGGCATTTTCACTGGCTTTTTCATTTCTTTCGACCTTTCTTAGTTTTGCCAGCCTTGCTCAAAGCGATGGCCACAGCTTGTTTCTGAGGCTTGCCAGCCTTCATCTCCGTGCGGATATTAGCAGAGATAACCTTTTTTGACGAGCCTTTGCGCAGGGGCATTATTGTAGCTCCATTGGGTAGAAGCTGGTGCCAATGCGCCCCAACTCATGCGACGGGTTCAAAATGCCAGTATATCCACGCTGTTTGGCGATCTGCATCATGTAAGATGTCATCATGTTGTCGATCGCGCCTTCGGGGATGTATTCGCCAGCCGCAATTCGCTGGTCAATAATTTGACGCGCCAGGCTAGAGACATCCTCTGGGAAGCCTGAGCCGATGTTGATCATCTCACCACTTGGCAGCGCCACGTCGTGCCGCGCCTGGCCTACCCCGCGCTCCGGGACGTAGCCGCCAGGCTGACCAACATCGATGCCGAAATAGGTTTGCGCCGGGTAAGGCTCAGGCAGCGCGCGCTCAGTCCCACGCATTTCTGGGTTGCTGAACTGCATGCGGGGATCGAGAATGCCGCGCGGCTCTTGCGAGAAATGCGTGGCCGACAACTGGGCGCCCGGTTGCAACCGCAAATTTGGCACCTGCATCGGGATCTCAGCCGCTTTGATTTTTTCAGCCATTGGCGCCAGGCTTTCCGGGCCGCTACGCTGAATGGCTTGGATCATCTTGTCTACTGTCGGGTTGGTGCCGCCCACGTCGCCCTTCATCTTGAAGTTTTGCTTTGTCCGCTCCATCGCCGCTGCGCGCACGGCTGGGCTTTCAGACAATGCTGCCACGGCTGCCGGATCTGCCTCAGATATATTTTTTAGGTATTGGTTAATAGCCTCTCCAGCGCCCTCTTCCCAAGCACCCTCGTAGCCCGGATAGCCGCCGCCGACCCTGGTGGATACAGGCGTCTTTCCGGTTGCCTTTTTTAACGCCTTGCGAGCCTTTCGGCTCACGTCAACCGACCCACCCTGAAAATTACGAAGGATGTATCCCTCGCCAACGTCAACAACATCAGTGACGCCAAAATCTTTGCCAGCCTCCATAATCTTTTCGATCTCTTTCAGGTTGCCAGCGTTCTCACCGTGCGGAATAAATATCGCAGGCTCATCTCCACCCTTCAGCGTCGTCCACGGCGTGCCACCTTGAACGTCAATCAACCCGCGCAGGCTTTCCGTAGCCGTCAGCTGCTCTGGGGTAATGTCTGGCGATCTTGCGATCATGTTAGGGTTATACTCAAGGCCAGCCGGGCCTTGGTAAACACCCTGCCCACGCAGTGTAGGCAAAGTCTTTGCGCCGACAGTCTCAAACAAAATGTCACCGCCAGTTTCTGGATTAATCCACGATCGAGCCTCCGTGAACGCCCTTGCGTCATCTGGCGATATGAAAAGCAGACCTGGCATGTGGGGAGCAGCTGAAACGCCTGGCTGACGCTCGCTAACCAAACGACCAACACCGGCGTAAGGGATCGCCTCAGACGTGCCATACGTCATGCGAGGAAGGCGTGCCTCTCGGACGGTGTTTGGCACATCTTCTAAGGCTCGTATTGCTGAAGAACGCCCGCCAGCCTCGGCAATGGCGCCCAACATGCGCCCTTCAGCCCCAAAGCCAGCGCCCTCAAATCCGCCGATCATATCTCGCGCCAAACGCTTTTCACTTTCAGTGCCGCTGGCCAACATCTCGGCAAGGTATGCGGCGCCTTTCTGTCCCAAGCCGTAGCCGCCGGAAAGCGCGCCAGCTCCAATATCTACCACATCCATAATTGTGCGGTTGATTGGCTCCATCATGCCGCCGCGCATACTTTCAGGCAAGGCGTCGTAAAGATTTGTTTCGCCTAACAGCAAGCCGCGTGCGGCTGACAGCTCTTCATTTCCGTAGCGCTCGGCCACATCGCCAAAGCGGTTTTCACGAAGCGGCTGACCTTCTGGAAAATTAGCACCAGGCACGACAGGCAGCGGGGCGCCGGTGTAATCGTCAAAGTCAGATCCAGGGTTGTTGTGGCGCATGATGTCTGCGTAAAGGTATTCGCTGCCGTCTGGCGATCGAGCCATCAGCATTCCATCCTTTTCAAACAGCTCAACGCTTATACCGTTTTCCATTGATGCCCTCAATTTTCTCCAGTAAACTACCACAAACTAACAGGGATGACCAACATGGACTTAGACGAAATCTTAGAAGCCCGCGAAACCATTACTTTGGCCTTTTTCGGCCATACAGACCATGACGTTGATGCAGCCGAAAAGTTTGACGAGGTTGTCTGCTACGCGCTTGGCATTAACCAGGCAGAGCATCCGCCGCTTTTCTTAGCTGACGAGTTTTTGCTCGGCGATTAGTCGATAAGACCTTTACTCCTCATATCTTCCAGCATCATCATGTAGTGATCGACCATTTGCGCGTCCACGAGCTGCAGTGGCAGCTGAGTTTTTATCGCATATGTGGCGTTTGCCGGTGATAGCGCGCCGACAGCGCCCTTTGTGTCTACATAGCCAGGGCTAAAATATTTTCTAAACGCATCACGCATCAGATCTTCTTGACGCATCGGCGCAAGTAAACCGCCAACATATTCTCCGCGCATCTGGCTGCCATACGTGCTGTGCGGCACCTTTGGTGAGTCAACAAACGGCCTATCAAGATCAAGTCTTGATATACCAAGGCCGCCATAACCTGACGGCATAGCGCGCTGCGTGGGATCAGTAACTGCGTAACGCGCAGCAGCCACAATGTCTGGCGGCAAATTTAGATCTTTTCTCACGTTGTCTTTATCAAGCGTGCGCAAAAATATTTTACGCTGTTTTGTCTTAGCATTCAAAAACCACTGATCCAAGTCCGGCGACATCATGCCGGGCCAGTCTTTCATGTCGGGATTTTGACGCAGAAAATCGTCAAACTTTTTGGCAGATCCTTTTGTCATAAACTGCTGCGCAAGATCTGCAGCAACTCGCGGCGTAAACGACGCAAAGTCCAATGCATCTGGCGCCATCGAAATCGTCACGCCATACACAGAAGGGTCTTCACCATTTTTTCTCGCAAGTTCCCTAGCGTCTTGAGCCGCCTTAATCAAACTCTTGGTAATACTCGGCGCAGACGCCCACACGGCATCATCTGTTTGATTTGCCAAGGCGCGCATAAAGTCTACGCCGCCCTCAAGTTCATACGCTCTCTGCAGATCAATGTCGCCGACGCGAGCAAGCAGCCCGCCAGCCGCGCTGCGGTCGCCGTAAAGCGGCAAAATAAACCCGCCCTCAAGATCTTCCATAGTAATAACGCGGCGAGGCAGGTTTGGCGTGTTGGTCTGCCGAACAGTCGGGGTGTATGCTTCAATAGGTCTGGTCAGCTTTGTTCCGCTGTAGCCCATCGGGTCCAGTTTTTCTTTCTGCACCCGAGTGGGTGGCAGGCCAGGAACGGTAATTGTCGTGCCAGGCTTTGGGATCTTGGCTGCCGGGCTTGCAGCTTTCTCTACAGCCTTACGAGCTGCGGAAACCTCTTTAGATGTCGCCTTGCTGGGTAGTGCATCAACGATCAGATCAATGATGCTTTTGATTTCACGCCCGGCCACAGATCAATACCCCATAGCCTGATTATACATTGAAACCTGAGTGGCGCGGTCAGCAGCCATAAACATCTGACGCTTTTCTGGCGGTAGGGATTGCCCGTATTCCATCAGCGCAACATCAGTAACAAAACGTGGGCCTGGCCCGCCGCCAAACATTTGATCCCGCTCAGCGTTTCGAGCAATGGTTGCGTCAGTGCGGGCAAAGAAATCATCAATGTCAGCCTGCGAGTAACCACGGGAAAGCATTGTCTGCGCGCGATCTTCACGGCTTGCAAACGGCTGAGTAAAGCCCATCGCAAGATCCATGCCCAACCTGCCTAGCAAACCGCGCTCTGAATATGGCGTTACAGTTTGCGCGGCAGCAGGCTGAGCGGCTGGCTGCGTCATAGCTTGCGCGACAGTTGCGGGCGACATGGCAGGCTGGGCTGCTGGCGCCGGTATATCTACAGACATCGGACCTTGCGACGCTGGCGCAGCCGATGGAATAGACCCTAGCAAACCTGACGGAACCCCAAAGTCAAAAGCGTCTGCAACGCTTGGGGCTGTTGTTACGTAGCCACCGCGTCCTGTGGGCGTGCTGATGCTACGGCCAGCGGCAAGGTCAGCAGCCGTGACGGCCCCAGGCATCTGGCCAACACCAAGATCACCATAGTCATTGCGACCAGACCTTGTGTTTAACCCAATAGTCATTTGGGCGCCGGTATTTGGGTTTGTCATGGAGACAGGCGCGCTTAATGCCGAAACAATCCCAGACGCTTCCGCAGGACTAATGCTGCCAGCAGCATTGGTTGACACGCTTCCACTAGCGCCGGGGATGCCAGTTGTAGACATATTCCCAGAAGCCAAGTCAGCAGAACTTACCGTGCCACCCAACAAGCCAGGGCCAAAATTGCCACCTTGGACGCCGCCACGGTTTAAAGCAGCATCAACGTCAACCTGTGTGCCAATCGCTTTTGATTGCATTTGGCCCAAGGCTGATTGAGCAATTTGACCAACCTGTTCAGCGGGAACGCCGGTCTCTTGTGAGATTTGATTGATACCATGCGGGGTGATTGAGCCAAAAGCGTTAATCGTGGCATTTACAGCTTGATGGGCAGCCACAACATTACCGACACCCATTTCAGACTGAGATTTTTGGAACATCCCACGGGCAGCGTTATTTGCAAGCATATTGGCCAAAGCGATGCTACGCCCGCGATCAGCAAGAGCCTGAACGCTGGCAAACGTAGCATTTGCGTTTGGTGTCCCCATGGGGCCATACCGACCAGCCTGCGCAGGGTCATCGCCACCGCCGCCAAAGCTGGGACCAAAGCCACCAAACGTGCCGCCAACGGCGCTTGGGCTTACATTGCCGGTCCCTACCTGACCGCCAAACGCTTCACTAGCGCTAAGTCCGTAACCGCCTTCGGCTGCTGCATTTTCTGGCATTAGGCCACGCCCTTCAAATTCCTGCGCAGGGGCTGGCCCCACGATGTTGATCCTACGCCCAACGCGGTGGCAGCATCGCTCGCCATCGTCAGGCAGACAGCATCAGCCAAGTCAGGTGAACCCAAGCCACGCCGCCGCATCTCATCCTTGCTCTCAGCCTTCATCTTGCCGGAGCTGCCGAAACTATACCTGATTGACGTTAATTCCGCAATGAGTTGGTCGTCGTGGGGTATCTTACTACCTCTCTCCTCCAACCAACCACGCAATTTGAAAATCAACTCAGTCCGCAAATTCTGATACGTCTTGCCCATGCTAGGCGCCTCGGACACGTTCACGCCACGCACCGGCAAGCCCAATTCACGCAAACGGTCAACGACACCTGCACCAAGGCCGATGCTGTCAACAAGTATCTCCGAAGGCCGCAAGCTAAACGGCAGGCCGTCATACTCCGCTTTCACCCGGCCCACAGTCTGCATCAAATCCAAACCCTGCCAGCGCTCGATCTCAGTCACGACAGGCCCGGTGCGCTTAGCCAACGCCGTCTTGTCCGTCCCGAAACGTGCTACGTCTAACCCCCATATAGGCTTCGTATCCTTCGGCGTCTCAATGTCACGATCCCGAGCAGCCTCGGCCAAATGGATCGGAATAATCGTGTCATCATCAGCAAGAGGAAACTCGCCAAGCACGCGAATGCGAAAAGCGTTGCTTTCCTCGCCATACCGCAGCTTAATTTCTTCGACAAACTCATCCGACACCAGCGGGCTATCAAGGCACGACCAACGCCGCACCCACCATGCATGCGCCATGCGGTTCTGGCTTTCAAAGAACGTGCCGCTAGAACGTGTCGGGTTGCCCAGCAAAAGCGTCGTTGCCGAATGCCCGGACATCGAGCCTGCCGCCGCTTCAAACACCGGCTCAGGCACACCGCTGGCCTCGTCAACAACAAGCAACACATGCTCGCTGTGAACACCGGCCAATGCTTCTGGGGTTTCCGCTCGGCTGGTCCTGGCCGAAATAAACGCTTCACTTGGGGCGGCAACCAATTCAACACGATCCGACTTGACGTTCAGCAAAGGCTGCAAAGCCTTCGGCATCTCCGTGATCCATTTCTTCAGCTCAGCAAACAACGCGTCAAATAACTGACCAGTGGTGGGTGCCGTCACGACAACCTTGTTCGGAAACCGAAACATCACAAACCACAGCATCGCCCAGCTTGCAAAAGTTGACTTGCCAGTGCCGTGGCCGGAACGGATCGACATCTTACGCTCGCCGCTGGCAAGGGCGTTCAAAGCCTCCTCCTGATACGGCGTCGGCGTCCCGCCAAGAACCTCTTTGACGAACTTTACTGGGTCGCCGCGATATTCATTGACGAAGTCAAGTAACGGGTTGTCCTGCTGTTCACTCATCGTCGGCTGCCTCGGCTGGCGTGATGTCAATCACGTTGGATCTGGTCTTGCGTAGCGCGTCCAAGTGCAGGTCGCCCAGGTTGATGTTGATGTTAGTGTCAGGCTTTCCGTAACGCCCAGGGTTGGCAGTGGCTGCCCACCATTTCCGGCTGCTCGTCTGCTCGCGCAGAACGGCGATCCGCTCGTTTTTGACGTCCTCGCCACGATCAAGCCTGGCTGCCAAGTCATCTGCCAGCTTGATTGTCTGCTCCGCCAAGGCGTCTGCAGCTTCCAGGCGGGCTTTCTCTAGGGCCTCCTTGATCTCGGGGATGTTGTTAAGGTGCCGGCTGATGTGGCTGCGCGAATAGCCGACCTCATCCGCAAGGTCGACCAACGTCTTGCCGCTGGCGACGTAGTCATAGACGAAATCTGCCATGGACATCTTGGCAGCCTCGGCGGCGACCTCGATCTTCTTTAACATCTCTCTGCGTTGTGGGCGTCCTGCCATGTTTGGCTCCTTGGTTGTGGTGGCAGATTAGGCAGTAAAAAAAGGTTTGGCAAAATTTTTTCAAAAATTTTTCTCGGACTGCGTCAAAGGGTGTCTTGGGCCAGCGCCCCCGCCGCCGCGCCGGGGTGGGGGGGGGTTTGCCGGATCTGCCAGGCCTGTCGCGTCTTTTGCGCATAATCTGCATTATGTTAAATGTCCTATTCAATGTTATCAATGACTTAGCTGTTTGAGGCGTATTATGTTAAGCATAAGCACAAGATGTTGTGCCTGCCGCGTCTGCCACGGCGCCCAGATAGTTGACAAATGCAACCATTTTTGGCACGCGCGCGTCCGCGCGGGCAGGTGCGAGCGACGGCGTGTGCCGGAGCGTGGTCTGAGAGCCACAGAAAGGCATCCTACAGCGGCGTTAAAGGTTTTCTGGTCGTTGGGTAGCCAAGCAAGCCAGAGCCGCTCTATGCGGCCTCTCAGTGGATCTGACGGTAGTCGCCATGTTCCTCGATGAGCATGCGCAGCGCGATGCCGATAATGACGATCAATTGGCCGACATCGTGGCCTTCCTCGACAGCCTCGGCAACCAGATCAAGCAGGTCAGCAACACCCTCCTCGATCTCGTCTGCGTCGTATTGCTGTGGATCAATGACGATGTCCATGCTGCCCTCCGGCTAAAAGAAGACCCTGCACGCATTGTGCAGGGCCAGTTGTCAGGAGGCAAGCATCACGCCAGGGAGGAGAGAAAAAACGTGATGCCAGTGCAGACACGCTACTCGATGTCGATGCCTCTTGCAAGTTCTGCTGCAAGGGCGCAGTAGGCCGCCGCGTCTGTGTATGTATCCAGCGTCGGTCGGCTATCCTTGCCCACCAAGCGTGCAATCTTCAGCCAGGCCATTGCAAGCGCCACTTGCTCGGCAGTCACATGCTGATCGAAGATAACCGACCAGCCGTCCGCAATGCGGTTGAAGTTCTCTTCCGGCGTGCCGTAGTTCTGGCTGCGCTCTCCGTCGTCAGCGATCAACTCAATCGCCTGTTCCAGTATTTCAATCCTATTCACCATGGGATCTCGTCCTCTATGCTGTCGTTGACCTTGTGGCCGATGATCTCGGCCTTCTCGAAATGCTTTCTGACCTCTTCGGTCATGATGCCGATCGCGTGCTTGCCGTAGAAGTCCAACGCCACAGCAACCTCGCGCAGCGTCACCAGCTTCAGCTCTGGCCGCTTGTCCTTGATCTCTTGCCAGGACCGCCCGTCTTTCATAACGCCATAAACCTCCCCATCCACCTCGACCTCCCATAGATCCATGGGCGCACGGGAACGCCCTGCCTCTTCGGCGGCCTTGTCCATCGCCTTCAGCCCTCGGATGCACACCTCTGCCCTGGCAGCCACGACTGCCGGGTCTTCCGTCATAATCGCGTCGTTCAGCTTCGCCATGGCCGACCCATACTTCTGGGCCATCTCGACGCTCACCAGCTCGGGCAGCACGTCAATGCCCCACTTCCGATCCATCTCAATCGCCAGCCTGTCGAGCGGTGCGAGTGCAAAGTCGCACATGATCTGATTTTGCGTCTGCCCGGAATGCAGCAACCGGTCCGACTTCTTCTGCCGCTTTGGCCGCCCTACCACTTGCTTAGCCATTTCTTCACCTCCTCCGCAAAGTTGTCTCGCTGCCACTGCTCGCGCTTGGCCGCCTTCTCGTGAGCATCCTCGGCCTCGGCCTTGGTCTTGTATGCGCCGACGCAATACACGCCGCCCTGACGGTTTGGGCGGAACACACACCACCGCTGCCACTCGGGATCGAAGACGACACCTTTTCGATCTTCATATTTTATCTTCATCTCATCTCTCCAATTTTCGGGATCTGTAGGATGTAGGAAAGTCCTATAGACATTTCCTACATTTCCTACACTTTGGTCCGTCCGTAGGATTTAGCGTAGGATTTGTAGGATTTGTAGGATTTAGAAGCTGTAACCCATTGTTTTCGTTACATCTGCTATTTCCTACACTTTCATACACGCCCTTCCTTCGCCGAAATCCACACATACCCATTATTTTGGGTCATATACCCGGTCGAAATCAGCCCTTCGAGCGCCTGTTTGTAGGCCGCCCGGACGTTGGCGCCGGTCAGTTTTCCGCGCGCAAACGAGCCAAAATCTTTCTCGTCAATGATCCAATACTTGTTCGCCTCTGGCCAACCAGGCCCGCTCGGGTTCTTCTCTCCGACACCCTCATCGCGCATCTGCTTGAACGCCTCGACAAGCGCCTGCTGGTTCCTTCCCTTCGGCTTCTTCTGCTTGGCGTCTTGCAGCGCCTGCTCGTCCACCTGCTCGATCGTGCATGTGGTGACTGGATCGCCGTCAGCGTCGTTGCCCAGCTCGTGGGTTTTGAGCTGGAACACGATCGGCTTTCTTGGCTCCAGGTCGCGCTGCTTTGTGGCTGTGGCTGTCCTGACGCCCTCGTTGTTCTCCAGCTCGATCTCCGTGTCCGTCGCCGCTCTGAGGCTGCTGTGGCCCCTGGCGCCTTGCGCAGTGTCCTTGCCGGTGTGGTGGACGATCAAAACGTGCGCGCCTGTGTAGTCTCTCAGCGCGTCCAGGTTCCTGATGAATGCCGTCATGTCGGTCGGCCCGTTTTCGTCACCGCCAGCCATTGCCCGGCTTAGCGTGTCTACCACAATCATCTTTAGCCTGCCGTGTGTTGTTTCGATCTGCTTGCACAGCGCACCTAGCTCGGGCATGTCGGCTTCCGGGTTTAGCAGGTCGACCGGGCTGGCTCGTATTGCCAGCGGCACGTTTTCGATCTGGTGCTGTTGCTTTAGCGCGTAGACGCGGTTTTTGAACGCGTTGCCGCCTTCGGTTGCCAAGTATAGGACTGGACCGCCGTTTACTCGGTTGCCCTGCCATTCCTTGTTGGCGGCTACGTGGTATGCCAAGTCCAGCACGAAAAAGGATTTGCCGACGTTGCTAGGCCCGTAGATCACTGACATTTGCTCCGCACCCAGCCAGCCCTTCACCATGTAGCTGCTTGTCAGCACCGGCGCTGCCTCATCTGCCCAGAAGATTGGCCGCATTGGCTTGTCTTCCTTTGGCTTGTCGAATGTCTGCTCGGGCTGCTCGGTTTGCAAACTTTGCAGGGCTTCTTGTGGCGTTACCTGCGGCTCAGGTGTCCATCCCTTTGCCCTGGCGCCGTCAATTGCCTGCTGCACCTCCCTGCGGGTGTCTTCCACCGTGTATGGCGGCTGCGTGAAGCGATCGGTCAGTGCGTGGATCTCGTGGTCTGCTAGGCCTTTTGACACGTAGCTGGCGACCAGGCGGATGACGTTTTGGTGCCAGTTCTCGCCCTGCAGGATGTTCTGCTCGGCCAAGGCTCGGTCCATGGCCTGCTTGCCCAAATCGATAGTGAACGTGCCATCTGTTGGGTGAGCTACGTCATCCATCCTCACCCTAACAGGCGGGAAGGTGCGCATGAGGCGCTCAAACGGCACCGGGTCACGGTCTGTAGAGAATTCAGTCCTGAGTGTAACTAATTCCGGGATGTAGCCCTTGGCCTGTTTCTTTTCGTCTGGCCAGCTCACCGTGCCTGCCACGCGCATAATGCGGCTGGGGTTGATGACCACCGGGTCGGTGCCGAGCGTGTTGGCGATCGACTGCTGCACTTGTCGCCACGCGTCCAAGTTTGCGACTGGCTCTTCCAGCTTCCAGTAGGCGTGGCCTCTGGTGAATGGGGTCGTGCCGGTTTTTACCGACATCGTGAACTTCGGGCCTGCGAAGGATGTTATGTTTTTCATGGCGCCATCGGTGTCGGCGTCAGCGAAGCAGTAGAAGGCTGCCAGGATGTCTGCGTCGGTCGCGCCTTTACCGGCGCTGATTTGTTTTGCGCCGTCGACTGGGTTGATGCACATATAGATGTTTTGCTTGGCTTGGTTCATCTGCCTGGCGTGTTCTACTGCGTCGTCAATCCAGTCCAGCGAGAACCGGGCGACATTTGCGCCGCCACCGCCCCTGCCGATCGCCCTGATCTCGATCATTGGGTTGCCGTCGATTTCTGCCCAATCTTGTGTGATTTCTTTGATGAACCGCAAGATTTGGTCTTCATTTGCTTGCGGTAAGATGTTTTGCATTGTATTGTTCCTTTCAGGCATTGGTTCCCTAACACCGTGTCACTTCCCAGCCGCGTGCTTTCGGGCGCGCAGTTAATAAGGCCCGGTTTGTCGCCGGGCCTTACTCTTTTCTCAGAACTCGGCGTCGTCAAGGTCCGCAGGCTGAACTGCCGGGGCAGCCGGTGCGGGCGTCGGCTCTAGCGCAATGCCAGCCGCAGCGCCTTCCTTCAAGCAGTCAGGGCGGTCAACCCATTTCACCACTTCCAGCTTCGGCACGACTGTCGAGCCTTTTTTGAACTGCAGCAGCTCGGCGTCTGTCATGCGCACAAGCGGTAGCTGGCCTGGTGCTGGCTGCTTGGTCAACTGCGGCGCCAGGTTTGTGATTGCCTGCCACACAGCCGCGCCTGCCTGTTCCCACGTTGCTACATTGCCGCCACCGACTGCGCAGCGCACGCTGATGCCTTTCTTCCAGCCCTCGCCTGGGCTTGGCTGCATGTTTGCCGGGCTGCTGTTCCACTTCCACTCCGGGGCTACGCCTGCGATGCCCTCACTGTGCTGCCAGCCGGTCTTCATGCTTTCAATATCCAGCACGATGCCTTTTGACATATCCATCGGCGTTTTGTTGCCCCCGTCGCGGATAAAGAAACTGCGCGGCGGGACCGAGCCGTCCTGAGTGCCACGAGCCGACCATGCAATGAACGGGCCTGCTGCGCCGCCTTCGTTTCCGGTATCCAATACAAACATTTTGTCGTCCTTTTCGTTTTTGACGTTGTTAGCCGCTGCAGCCCAGCGGTCAGGCATTCACGGCGTCAGCCGTAGAATTTATCAAACAGATCTTCGTTGCCGCGCCAGTAAAAGCTGGCTGGGTTGACCGGGACGATCTCTCGCGCCGTGTCTTTGTCGCAGTGGCGCAGGAACGCTTCCATACGCGCGATCTGTTTCTTGGCTTTCGCCAGTATCTCGTTGACGTCGCCGTCTTCCAGCATGTTTGCCTTCTTGGCGCTGACGTATAGGAACTTCACGCCCATATTGCCTTTGGCTTTCTGGTAGATGGCGCGCTGTAGCTGGTGTTCCGCTGACATCGTCGACGGCACGCGGGTGGTTGTTTTCAGGTCAATCACCACGCCGTGTTCCGGGAAGACTAGATCTAGAAAACCGATAACCGGGATTGACCAGCCGTCGCCCTTTGCAGTGATGCTGATCTTTTCCTGCTTGCCGTCTTCCGGGAACTCGGGCTTTCCAAACTCCATCAGATGTTCGTATGCGAGTTGCACCATCGGCTCGATCAGCTCACGCTCTTTTGTGGTTGCCTCGTTGCCGATCAGGAAGCGCTTGTCGAACTTGGCCAGCGCCTTTTCGATCGCCTGGCGCTCGCTGCCGCCAGACAGGATCTCGACGACCGCGTCTTCCGCGCAGATGCCACGCCAGGGCGCTGGCCCCATCGGGGTTCTGATGCCGTGCAGGTATTGCATGACCCACACGTCGGGCGCGTTGGACCACAGGTTGATACTGCTGGCAGACAGGTGGTCGATGTTGTGTTTTTCAAAGCCGTTCATTCGTATGCCTCCATTCCGGCATAGCCTGCCGCGATAATTTCAGAAACTCGGCCCTGATTGACGCCAAATATTTCTCCTATTGCGCGGCACGAAAGGTGTGGGTCTCGGCTGTGCGTTTTTAGAATGTTAATTGCCGTCAGCTTGGTTACTTTCCTTGCCTCAACTGGCGCGCGTGTTTTTGTAAATGTCCTAGTCATGTAGCCAAGAGCCTCATAAACAAGCGACCTTGCCTCGTCAGACATATCCAACGTCAGCGCAGTGTGTAGCAACTGTCTTGCGTGCGGGATATTTGAACTCATGTGAGTTTCTCCCTCGTGATGTAGCAGAACGCCTCAAACGAAACGTCCACAATATGATTGTCAGTGTCATCTATTAGCGCGCCGAGCGGGATGGCCACCCTGATCGGCTTGCGGTCGAATTTGTAAATGACGCACGGCAGCTTGCCTTTGGCCTGGGCCGCGTCGGACGCCTGCTGCCACCACGCCGGGTTAAACGAGACGCCAGCGTAGCGCTTGCACTCGATCGACCACGGAAAGCTGTCGTCGTCCGGTGTTAGGTCGTCGTGGAAGCCAGCGCGGTATTGCTCGAGGTTGCGCTTGAAGCTAATGCCCAGCTCGGCGTGCAGCAGCTTGGCCACCTCACGCTCGAATGCGGCGCCTTTTGCTCGGCCATTAACCATCAGTCCACCTGCGGCTGCTCTGCGTGGTAGCCCATCTTGGCTGCCTCTTTCAGCGCGGCTGCCCGGCAGAATGCGCTGACGGTAAGCCCAACCGCATGCGCGGCCAGTTCCAGCGCGACGTATTGGTTTTCCTTAATCCCAGCTCGGATTTCTTTAGACATCTGCAAAACTCCATTGTTTTGATGCACTCCCTGGGTAACGGCAAAAAAACGTATAGTCAACGTAATTTTTCTGTTGACCGTGTTTGTCTAGGTTTGTATGGTGATTACACAAACACAGAGGAGAGACGCAGATGGAAACAATGATCATCACCAGCCAGAGCGGCAGCAAAACAGAGGTCGCTATCATTCGTGAGACTGCAAAAGCAATCTTGGTTAAGGGCAATTGTTCTGAGGCTTGGTTCCCCAAGCGCGCTATCGATGCTGACGGCCAGATCGCAGAGTGGTTTCAGTTTGATCTGGTTCACAGCTTCCTGTTTCACGCACCCTACAAAGTATAACCAACCGGGGGCTTCGGCCCCCACCATACACAGAGGAGAGACACAGATGATTACCGAAAAACCAGCAAACGGCTTTAACACCCGCGTTTTGATTAAAGACCCTGACACACTGTTCACCATGCCTGCCTGGGCGCGCTTCACCGAGGCGTCTGACTACGTTGACACGATCCAGATCCGCAAGGATGGCGATTTCGGCGGCTTGATCCGCCGCGTGCATCGCTCGCGCATCATCATCCCGGCTGCACGCTAATGCAGCCGGAAACACTACCACCGCACCTCGATCTAGTGCTGCGGGCGCTGGGCGTTCTACCGCCAAACAACCCTCCCACAACGGTAGAACATCGGTCCAGCCCAGCGTCCACACCACCAGATCGTTGGTGGGAACGAAATGAAGAATGCCCCTTTTGAAAGTGGCTAAAAATCAAGATGGAGAGAAAAATGCAGAACGACCAAGAATACCCCACATATATGCCATCGCGCGACGAAGAGATCCGTTCAATCAATGCAATGATCGCCAGCCTGGAGCGCTCGAATGCCGACTTGCTGGCCCGCTACGGCTATGGCGTCCGCCCGAGCTGGGTGTCTGCCGATATGTCTATGAACACCCACCGCATCCAGTATTACCGCAAGGAACTGGCCAAGCTGGAGGCAGAAGACAATGCGTGATTTCATCTGCGATCTGATCGGCGTTATCAGCCTGTTCGCCATCATGTATATACTGCTGTTTATACCGTTGGTGGTCCAATGAACTACCTGACCATGCTCGTATTTATCGCCAACATAAACGGCAACGAAGACATGCCGTTTCCCATCCCATTCATCACAGAGGCAAGCTGCGAACAAGCATTGCGCGCAGCCACTGACCTTTATGACGTCTTCAGCCAAGACTGGGATGAAACGATGGTTGGCTGTGTCAAAACACCAGTAGTCACAGGCTACACAGTAAGGCCGAAGCTAAGGCCGTGGGGTAATTGATGAAGATCTGGACGGATAAAGAAGAACATCGGCTGCAGCAGATGGTCAATCAGGGATTTCTGCAGACTGAAATCGCAGAATACCTTGGACGCTCCCTTGGCAGCATATCCAGCAAGGTGAAGAAGATGCGCATGCTCGAAAAGTATGGGCCAAAGAAGCCACGCAAGCGCAGCAATTCATGGACCGATGAAGAGGTGGCGAAGCTAATTGAAATGTTCGAGGATGGCTTTTCAACCAAAAAGATTTCCGAGGTTCTAGGGCGCGGCTGGCCTGCCACGCGCACCAAGCTGACCCTGCTGCGCGAGGAAGGCTACAAGATCAAGCGGCGGCGTTTGAGCCATCGCCAGAAGGCACAGAACGCCCGTAAACACCATGGTGTGAATATTGGGCATATTTCACTGGCACTATTTGACGACGCAGCAAACGTGACAGAGGATGCGGCTGACTGGATTGTGCAAAAGACGGCGGCCATGGGCTACAAGTCGGTGGCGGAATATTTGGTCGATATAGCTTTGGAGCAATATTACGAGGAGACAGCCAATGGCTGACGATCTGCGCGAAACTCTGCTGGCATACTTTGCCATCGTGCCATCGGCCTGTGCCGACATGGCCGCCAGCGATCTTGGCCTCGGCAAGCGAGAGGTGCAGAACATGCTGCATAAAATGGACGATGACGGAGATTTGCTGATGCGCAACTCTTGGTATCGCCTAAGCGAGAGGGCAAAGCAATATGGCAAATGAGGAAGGCTTTTTCAAACTTGACCCATGGCCAAAAAAGACAGGAGTCAAGCCAACGCCAGGCAACCTGCAGGCATACAGCCTGTATTACCGCAAAGACATTCCTGTGACGCTGTCGAAGGCGCCCTGGGAGAAGCAAGAGGAGAACAGCAATGACTGACAAGGAAAAGTTTGCGTATCAAAAGACGCAGTATAAGCCGATCACGATACGTGGCACGACGTTCATCAGCCAGACAGCCGCGGCAAAGCACTTTGGCATATCTACCCACACAGTCAGCAACGCGGCCAAGATCGGGCGCGAGGATTACATCGGCCTGGGCCGCGGTTACAAGGAGAAGACAAATGCCACACGGGCAGGGTGAATATCAGCGCATGGTCAGCAAGCCGGTGACAATACGCGGCGTGACTTACCGCAGCATTGGCGAGGCTGCGAGGGCGCTTGATGTCTCGCACACGAATATCTCAAAGGCTATGGCGCGTGGGACAACTGATTTTATCGGCCTGCGTCAGCCACATAACCGCCGTCCAGTGACGTTGGATGGCGTCTGGTATCCGAGCCTGCAGCGGGCTTCGATTGGCAGCGGCATCGGGCTAAAGCGCCTGCGCCGGATGCTAAACAGCGATGACACAAGAGCGGAGTGGGCCGATGGCAATTAAACTAACAGCAGACGAGGCGTGGGCCGTTTACTTCGCTCTTGACGACAGACTGGCCGCTCGACGGCAGGGTCTTGGAACGAAGCACGGCTACGTATTGACAGAGGAGGATCACAAGAAGCTGCAGGGGCGCTATCTACGCGCTGCGCTGGTGCTGGAGCGGATTGAGGGGGAGAAGTGATGAGTGATGATATTATAGAACCAAGCGACGTTGAGCAAGCTGCGTGGCCACAGGCGACGGAAGCATACGTAAGGGGCATGGAAAACCGCATCGAGGAACTGGAGGCCAAGCTGGAGAAGGCGGTGGAGTTTGTTGAGTGTGCAATCAACTATGCCAAGACATGCGGTGCTAGGTTTCCCATGGATCACGCCCTCACCACCCTCGCAGAACTAACTAATGAACGTAGTGACGAGAAAGGAGAGAAGTGATGAGTGATGATCTGGTGAAGCGGGCAAGGCATAATGCTATGGCTGACATGCCGCACTACGCAAGTGTTGAGCTGATTGAAGTAATGGCCGACCGCATCGAAGAACTGGAGGAACGCCTCAAGGCGGCAAGAGAGGACGCCAATGAAGCCGAGACATATGCGGCAGAAATGGAGGACAAGCTGAAGGAGATGGCAGAAATGGAGGACAAGCTGGCGAAGGTGCAGGCCCGGCTCGAGAAGATAGCAGCGGCAGACACACAGGCGTGGGCCTTGCGTGCGCTGGCAGATATCAAGGGAGAAAAGTAATGAGTGACGATCTGGTGAAGCGGTTGCGTGAGGGTGATGAGTTCGAACAGTCTATGATGGCTGAAAGAGCAGCCGACAGCATCGAGGAACTGGAACTTGAGGTGGAGACATGGAAATCTCGTGCTATCCATCAGAATGAAGTAGCGGGGAGGCTTGAGGCGAAGCTATCGGAGAGCGAAGCTCTCTTGGCGAAGGCTGTGGAGGCTTTGGAAGAAGGTATGCGTTGCACCAGTGAACATGGCGGCGCAGCGAAGTTTCTTCGTATCGCCCGCACCACCCTCGCAGAACTGAAAGGAGAGAAGTGATGAGTGAAGCACCATTCCGCCTAGAACTTGCAGAAGTTGAGCATCACGAGAACGGCGATGCGACATACAAGTTCGACATGGATGAAGACGCAGCAAAGTATGTAGCGCAGGAAGGCATGAAGCTGATGCTATACTGCGGTGTGTCAAAGGTAAATATGCAGGACGTTTATGACTGGATACTCAGTCAGGCGGAGAAGGCTACATCGTAATATCGCCGCCTAGTTCTTTTTTAAGCCAGCGCAGGTCGTTTATCATGGCGACCTGCGTAAACTCGCGGTCAGGCAGGAATAGCTCCTTGCGATCCCGCCAGATGTCGCCAGAGAAAATTCGCATCAGTCCAATGTCCAGAGCGATGCAGCAATAATAATTTGCCAGCGTAGTCATGCGAGGCCGCTGGAACTTATACCCGCCGCTGGTGCGCTTGCGCCTACTGCTAGACTTTACCTCAACGCTCACCAAACGGCCATCGCCTGCATGCACTACCAGATCAAAAGCACCGTCAATTCTGCTTGCTTCAAGCCCAGCGTAGGCTTCCAGCAGGTAGCAGGCGAGGTATTCACCAGCCCGCCCGTGGCGTATGCTGATGGTGCGGGTCATTATTCGTGATAGTGCCTGTAACTTGTCTGGCAGTGGTCAGGGCCAAACACCCGCACCCACGCCCGCCAGAAGCGGCTGTCACCCTGTAGCCGCCACGCTCGAGAGCAAAGGCTTTCAGATGTATCACGGTATGATACATCGTGCATGATGCGGCTGGTTGACTGGATTAATTGCAGAGCGCGTTCCATTTCTCGTTGGCCACCACTGTGTCTGTCAGAAAACTGCGGTCATTTTCTGACAGCCATATCAGAGTTTCCTCACTGAAATATAACGGCGAGGCGATGTCGCAGTAATTGCTAACGACGATCTTGCCGCAGCCAGTGGCGGGCGCGATCATCAAGACCATCATTATCCAACGAGCGTATTTCATCTTCCACATCCTTTGCAGCCTTCACTGCATCCAGTCTAGCCTCGTTGGCGTCTGCTTTGACGGCAGCGGCCCCGTCGCGTCTTCCGCTCCAGTAGATACCGAGCAACGCCAGAACGAAGGCAACTACGCCAATGGCGTATAGTTTTAAGCGACCCAGCAGGAACATCACGCATCCTCACCCCATGCAACGCACTTGGCATTTTTGACGATCAGGTGCGGGTATCCTTCCTCAATCATAAGCCAGCCGTTGGGAATGTCTGCCATGCAATCATTTAGCGTTGGCCACGCTGGCCCTGCAATTCCCATACATTGGCCATCAAGTGAACACGCTAGTAAGATTGCAGTAAACATTGGTCTATCTCCAGCCAGAACTCCATGCACGCAACCGCTCGCGCATAATAAACATCGCCAGCAGCGCGATTACGATGCACCCGGCAATCGCCACGACCTGTGCGACACCGTCAAGGGCATTGAGCGCCCCAATGGCGCCGCCTACAGCCGAGGCGCCTTGGACTACCGATGCTTGCACTGTGCGGCTCTGTGCGGGCGTAGAGCGGCTCTTTGCGCCTACTACGCCGCTAATCTCGGCGGCAGGCTTACGGGCATACCAAGCAGGCACGTTAAAGCACGGGCAAGCCTTGGCGGCATACTGGTTATGGCCGCTGATCTTGGTGATGCTTGGGTATTCACGCTTCAAACCAGCAATAAGCGTGCGCAACGCATTGGCCTGCGCCTGCGTAAAGTTATCTTCAAACTTGTCGTTGGCAGAGCCACCGTGACCACCAAGCAGGCAGACGCCAATGCTGTTGGCGTTGTGGCCCTTAACGTGCGCGCCAGCCTTTTCGACGGGACGGCCTCTGGCCACCGTGCCGTCTTCATCAATGACATAGTGGTAGCCGATGTCGGCCCAGCCTTTGTCGGTGTGCCAGCGGCGGATTTCGGCGACCTTTTGCTCTGTCGTTTCGCCTGCGCGCCAGCCCTTTGGCGTGGCAGCGCAATGCACGATGATCTCGTCGATGTTCCTCATTGGCCACCTCTCAGCTTGAGCGCAAAATATGCCACAACGGACGATGCAATGATCCAGAACAGACGCTCAGCAAACCGCAGCATCTGGCCGTTTGCGCTTGTGGACTTTTCAAGATGGCCGACGCGTTTGCCCATTTCGCGCTGGTTTTCGTCATAGCTATCCATGCGCTTAAACAGCGTAATCATGCGCTCTTCCATCCGGGCCAATGATACGACAGCGTCAGACAACGTGTCCAATTTTTTTTCGATACGTTCCAAACGCTGGTCGTCAATCATTTATCTATGCGTCCTTAATCTTGAACGCAGCAAAATCGCCGCTCATCAATTTCTTTTTAGCATATTCTGCAAATTCTTTCGACCCAATTGCTGCACCGCACTCGCGCGCCCATGTCTCAGCAATGACAAAAGGAATGCTGCCCAGCTTTCGCACACGGGCCTGTCCAAACATGCTTGGGGCTTCCTGAGCCTCGTGACGGTTTTGGTCAATAAGAGCCTGCACATCCTGCGTGCGCTTAATGACCAGCTTGCCGTCAACTAGGTCGTAATCCTCTTTGACGCCAAACTCATTAATCATCTTTGGAAGCCGCCTTCTTGGCTGCACGAACAGGCTTAACCTCTTCTGCAAAGCCGTTGTTGATGATCGACTGCGCAATGGCTTCATCCAGATCGGCCTCGTAGCCAATGCCGCGCGACTGCCCGTCGATCCATACGCCCAGGTCAGTAGTCAGTTTGATTTTCATGGAATTGTCCTTTCACAGAAAGTAAGGGCCGCCGAAGCGGCCCCTACAAGGCTAACCCTTAAAGAGCAGGGTTAATGTCGGCGATGATGCCGTGTGCCTTTTCGTTGTCCACCTGCAGGCCGTATTCAGTCGAAATCAAGCGGCGCTCCGAGTGGCCGGTGCGGGCCAGCGGTTTCTGCTTGGTTTCTTGCAGGTAAGCAACGCGAGCGTAGTTCGGATCAAGGACAAATACATCCCTAGAGCGAACAAATCTCGACGGCACAATCTGAAGTTCACCGAAATCGCTGACATATAGGTCCACAGCGGCTACCACCTTCTTGTCGCTGATGTCGCGGTAGCGAGTAGCCGAACCAGTGAAGGTCGAGCTGATCTTCTGCTTGACGCCCGAGCCACACAGAACGATCGAAGGCTCTGCACCTTCATCCCAGCACGAAGCGATCACGTCTTTCAGCATTGTTTCCGTTAGCGCCCGTAGAGTTCCGTCGGTTGCTGCTGCGTTGGGGTAGCCAGCGGTGGTGCCGGACAGGGTGCCGCTTGCGCCACCAGTGCCACGATCCACGTTGGTTTTCAGGAACGCAGTAAGCGAGGCGGTTTCACGAGCAGTGCCGGACGATCCGGCGACGGCTGCGTTATTGTCGCCTGCCAACATGGTCTCCATGTCACGTTTAAGTTCTTTCAACTTATACGCGATCTGCTTGGCCATACGCTGTGCGTCGCCTGCGCCGTTCACGGCTTCGTTGGTGTCCGACACTTCGACCACTTTATCGCTGATCTGGGTAAAGTTGGCCAAGCGAATTGCGTTGGTCGGCGCGTCGTTGCCGGGAGCCGCTTCACCTTCGATTACGCGGTTCGATGTCGAAGCTGCTGCCAGCTCAACAACGGGCCACTCAAAGTAGGTGTTGCTGACCGACTTGCGGCCAATGCTCGACATGAACGGAGTTTCGGTCGGGCTGATCGAAATCAGCGCGTCCTGCAGGTCTTCACGGATTGTCGAAACGCTATACGTTTCGTTGGTATTTGCGGTAACGCCCATTGGTTTCTCCTTTACGGGGTTAGCTCAAGAGGAATTTAGCAACGTCATCGACGCTGCCGGTTTGCTTCATCCGAGACACCGCTTGCTTACGCTGCTTCACCTTGCCGGTTGTCGCCGTCCTCTTGACCCCAGGCTTAACCACGGGCCTAGCTTTCTCGACTTTCTTCTGCACCTCACCCTGAGCTGCCATCATCTGGCGATACTTCATGGCGTCGTGCAAAATACGCACGGCACGACTGTCAGCAACCTCGTTCAGTTCCTCCGGCGCGTAGCCGTAAGACTGACCCGTTTCGAGAATTGCCTGCCGGAGCTGGGTCGCTTTTTCACGGTCCCCAAACTCTGGAATGGCTTGCTGCAGCTTTTGCATCTCCTGCGCCAAATGATACTGCAGCGCTTGCTGCTGCATCTGTTTTTGGCGGGTCGAGACTTGCTCCAGCTCCCCCATGCTCTGTTGCCAGGACGCCAAATCCTCTTCGTATTTGATCTTGGCTTCCATGTAACCGATGGGGTCTGCGTCAAACAGTTCCCGGCTCGGTGGCACAGGCTGCTGGGGAATATTCCCGGCTTCCAATCGTTGGCGAAGCGCCGCAACTTGCTGCGCCTCATTTTGCAGTGCAGTGTAGATCGCCTCGACCTCTTTTCGGCCTTCGGCTACCTGCCGCATCTGCGTTTGGATATACTCCTGACCCGAATACCCCCTACGGAGTTCATCAAGGGTGACTTGCTTTTCGACTCCGTCCACCTTCACGGTGTAGAGTTCTGGCGCAGGTTCCTCTTCTAACTCTTCGGCTTCTTCGTCGTCATCGTCATCCTCGGCCTCGTCATCCTCGGCCTCGTCTGCCTCGTCGTCTGCAGCTTCCACCTCGTCAGCCTGCTTTTCGGCGTCGGCTTCTAAGGTTTCCTCTTCAGGTTCCTCGGCGGGTTGCTCATCTAAGATGAGCGCAGTTGCTGCTTCAAATTCATCCACAGCTTGGTTTGCAGTCGTGTCAGCCACGGTGCTGCTCCCTATTTCGACCGACGTTCCGCCATTTTGCCGTCAACCACAAAGGCTTCCAGCTTGATGCGGAGTGCGTCGAGCGCCCGGACCATCCGGTGCGCTTCCATGATGTCCTCTTGCGAGGCATTGGGGTATGTGAATACCCCAATTGCATCATGTTGTATCATGTCCAGCGCCAAACGCAAAGTCTCGTCGTTTAACAGGCGCTCGGCGTTCAGTTTTCTTTGTTCTGGTGTCAACGGATCACCCCATTTTGGTCACGCATGGCGTTCTGTTCTGCCTTGATCGCAACCTCGCTTGCCTTGATGCCGTATTTTGCCATCAGCTCTGCGTTTTGCAGCGCCAAGTCTTGAGCCATCTTGTCACGTTCAAGGTCTTGGTCGATACGCATTTGCTCCAGCTTGCGGCCATGGTCGGCCTGGGCTTTCTGCATATCAAGCTGCGCACGCTGCTGATCCGACTGCATCTTGACCTGAGCCTTCATCTGCTCAGCCTGCAGGTATGCCGCATTCGGGTCAGGCTGCTGGCCCTGCTGGGCCGCCGCTTGCTGCGCTTGCATCATAAGCTGCTGCTCAATCTGTGGGTTCATCGGATTGAAATACCGCTCAGCATTGCGGATGCCAGCCGACGCCATCATGTCGGTCAGGGTGTTGCGGATGCCTGTCAAAGTTACGACGCCATTGGTTGGGCCGTATCCTTGATAGATCTGCATCTGCAGGCCCAGGATCTCACGATACGCTGCAGCTTTTTCTTCTTCACGGCCAGTGCCGAGGCCGACATTCACGCTCAGATCCATGCTGGTGTCCCATACACGCGGGTCAACAGGCTGGAACATGCCATTCAGGCGCATCATTTGCTCGCTGTCGGCGTGCTTGACAGACAGGCGCAGCAGAAGGCCAAACAGGCGACGCATGCCGCCCTCGGCCAAGTTGCGTGCCATCACTTCAACCTGACCTGCGGCAGCCTGCATGGTGGCCATGACAGCCGCCTTAGTCGTGGATTGCAGAGCGTCAGCATCCAGCCCCATGCTCGCACGGGTCACGCCGGTTTTCTGCTCGACCAATGCGTCCATATACTGCAAGGCACCCATGGTTTGGCCAGCAGTAAACGGCACCTCGTATGGCTGCACCATTCCGGGCGATCGCTGGCGGATCACTGCGCCAATCTCGTTGTTCAGAACGTCATCAATGTTGACCTGGCCCTCAACCACACCGATGCGGGGGTTGTTGGTCATTGCCACGTTGTCCAGAATGCCACGCAGCATGGCCGTTGTAGCGTCTTGGTCGTCAATGGTGATGTCTGCCAGAGAATGCCCCAGCATGGTGTGCGGCTCGGGGTCAATCTCAAAGATGGCGTAGGGGATCTCGTCGCAAGGCTCGACAGACAGCAGCTTGTAGCGGCTGCCGCCCATGATGGCACGATGCAGGACCGGCGTGCCGGTGCCTTCCACGTCAATGCGCATGTAGGCTTCCGTGACGAGGACTTTCTTCATCGACGGGTCGAGTGCGTTCTCATCCTCGTCAGGGTCGATGCTGTAGCCGCGCCGAGCGTCTTCCTCTTGCGCAATGATAGTGTCGCTGTCGGTCGAGCTGTCTAGGCCAGCCACATCGTCAAAGTCAAAGCCCATGGCCACTAGATCGCCGACACGCATGTCGGTGCGCTGGCCGCAGACATAGCACTCGTCGATCGAGCGTGCATTGCGGTCAAAGAAAAATTCTTCTGGCGGGATGCTGTCAATAACAATGTCGCCAGCGTAGGTCGTCCTGGCGATCTTTACGTCATGCGTCGTAACCGGAGGCTGCATCATCGCCATGTCTGGCGTCTGCATCTCCATGCTTTCGGTCATCTCGCTGTGTTCGATGATCTCAATGTCAGGGTCCATCATCAGCGCCTGGAACTGCATGTCGTTCAGGCCGCTGTATGTGTAGATGCGGGTTGTCGCCTTTTCCTCGTAGTAGGCTTTGACGATCCCCATCTTTTTGACCAATGCGTCGTGGAAGGCGTCGGACAGGATGCGGTAGCCGCCCATCTCGCTAAACTTCCAGTGCATGTAGGTTGTGGCCTGCTCGGCGTGCATCACGTCCTCTGGGCCGCGCGGGATGTATTCCACAAACTTGCCAGACGATAGAAAGATGCGCATGAGCGACGGCTTGACCGCACGGATGGTGTCACGCACTTTGGTCGCTACAACCTTACTGCGTCCATCCTCGTAACCTAGATCACTTTCACCGTCATAATAACGCTGCGCGCGGATACGATCCTCGCTCACCTCGCTTTCGATAAAATCAACGGCATCCTCAATGGCCACTGAGAGGATGCTTTCAACTTCATCCTCTTCCAGCGGCTTGATGCCTTCCATTTCATCTTCGGCCTCCATGACTTCGTCATTCATTTCAGCGAGGATTTCGCGGATGTCGTCGTCTTCGATGCGGTCTTCGGGTTCCATGCGTTATCCTCTTATTCCTGCAACAGCCCAGAAGCTGCACCAATCTGACCAGAGTAAAATTCGGGGCGGCGCAAGAGACTTGCCCGAGCCGCTTCATCCAGGCCGCCACGCTCAATCAACATCTGCAGAATTTCTGCCTGCCGCTGTGGGTTTGTTTCAAAAAGCATTTTTGAAAGGTCAGCCGCGCTGCGCTCATTCATCCCAGTCATGCGCGACAGAAGCTGGTTCCCCAACTCTTGTGCTGCCCCAGGGATGCTTGTCAGGCGCATAATCATTGTCGGGTCAACTCGACCATCCTTCATTAGCGCTTGGCGCTCAGCAGTCTCAGAGCCGCCCATGACCTTCCTGGCAGTCTTACTCTTTTCGACCTGCATCTTCATAAACTTTTCAAAGCGATCAAAATCTTTCTGGCTGTCAAACGCAAGCCTCAACGCCGTTCTGCGCTGGGGTGACCCGAAAACAGTCTTGGTAAAGTCGCTTGCATCAGGTGTCGTTGACGCCAGCTCTTGAACCTTTGTGATAACGCCAGTCCTGAACGCCTCTTTTTCTTCAGGCCTCATTTTGCTGACTTGGCGCATCAAATCTTTTTCGTTCTTCAATTTGAAATCTACGCCAGTGCTGTATGCGTTAGACAGCTCCATCCTGTCAGCATATTTTGCGGTTGCCTCTGCATAAGGCTCATTTAGCCCCTTGATCCTGTCGTTTATCTTATTCTTCAGGATTGTAACCTCACGACCGCGCTGAGTAACCTTGTTTGTAATCGCGTCGGTTTCGCTCTCGATTATACGGTCAAGGCCGATCTTAATTTGGTGCAGAACCTCTGTTGGGATGTAGCGCTGGCGCAGTGCATCTTCCAAGTCAGGGAGAGCCTCGCCTTTGATGTCAGCAAGTTCACGCGCCTTTTCGTAAGCGTCCTTGACTATCTTACGGTCCATAAACTCTGAGAAAGCCCGAGTTGGAAGCGAAATCTTGTTTGCCTCGTCAAACGCAGGCTTTGCGATAGCGCGCGTCTCTGCGTCAATCGCATCAATAAAGTCTTGACCGACAAAACCAGATGTCCCCGACATTTCGGTCGCAGCTTCTGATATTTGGCCTGCCTGAGCAGCCCTACGCTCGTCAAACAAGTCCGATACAGCTTGGGTGCGCTCACTAGGAATTGCTTGGGCGCGCCAGCCTTCACGGCGCATTGTCTCGCCAAGATCTGCCAGAGTTACATCATCTAGGCCAAGGGCCTGCGCCTCTTGCAGCTTTGTCAGCGCTTCCTCTGGCGACAAACCTTGACGCTCAAGAGATTGCAATGCCCGGCGCTCAGCGACGGTTGCCGCACGCTTAGCGCCGCCAACACCCATCGCGTCAAGCAATGCTCGTCCGCCCTGAGCAATCTTTTCACCACCGACCGATACGGCTGGCGCTGCTACGCCGCCAATCGCTGCGCCCAGCGCTGCGCCTTCTGCACGGTTTGCTAGGCCACCCTCACCGGTCCCGAAGCCAGCAATCGCACCTTCCGTCGCGCCGATCTTGGCAGCCCTTGCAAGGGTCGGGGCAAGGCGTGCAGCGGTGGCAGAGCCGACAGCCGCACCGCCGGTGCCAAAGCTGCCCAATGCAGCGGCGGCGGTTGGCAGAACAGCTCCGCCCAATTCATATCCAATAGCCCCTAACGGGTCTGCCTCTTGGTATTGACGCAACTTGCCGCGAATATCCTCTAATGTTTGAGAATATCCCTCACCATCGCCCAAGCCTGTAGCCGCACCAAGTGCCGACATCGGGTTGCGCAAAGCTGCCTCAATCTCATCGGCAAAACCAAGCGTCAAGCCTTGGGCCGCAGCACGAGTGCGCGCCCAGTCTGGTATTTCCTGCTGCAATTTTTCTTGGCTTGCAGCGCCCTCTGCCTGAGCCTGCTCAGAAATCTTGGCCACATACGCATCCTGCTGTTCCCTAGACAAATCCTTAAACTCGTCTGGAACCTCAACAACGCCCACACCCTCGATGCGAATTTTCATTAGTCAACAACCTCCCAAGTCGGGGCATATTGTGGAATTTTGGCGTCTGGCAGGTTATAGCGCTCACGACGAGTGCGGATTGCCCGCTCGCGTAGTTGACGGGCGCGTTCGTTAATCCTTTGCAACTTTTCAATTGCAGCATAGGCTTCTGCAGTCGTCCTAGCGCCGCCAAGTTCATCCATTGCGCGCTGAGCGTCGCCCTCTGTCTGAACGCCTTTATTGAGGCGCAGGCTTTCGTTTACAAGACGTGTCTTAAATGTTTCGTAATCTTCCCTGGCGCGGGCAACTTTTTCGTTAGCTTCACCGAAACCTATTGACCCTAGGCCGCCAGAAATAAAGCCGCCGACACCAAATTTAAGCGGCCCTTCAAATTCTCCGGTTTTTTCATTGAACCCGAACAGTCTTTCCATTCTGGCGGTTTCAGCGGTAATCATGTCGATGGCGCTGAGCGCGTCAAAATCAGTTTCTTCGGCCTTTTGCGCAGTAGTTGGAAGCCCCTTGCGAATGCGCTCAGCCTCTCGCCCTTGCTCCAGAGACTGACGCTCAGCGTCAATTACTGCCTGGTTTGGAGTTACCACTGGCTGACCATCTACATAAGTCGTGGTGTATTTGCCGTTAGCAATAACTTCAGGCCGACGCGGGCCAAGCTGCTGCGCAATCGCTTGCCCTGCTGCGGTTGGAGACAAGCGCATTGATAAAGCGTATGCCGTCTGGTAGTCCCCTCGCGCCATGGCTTCAGACGCCTGCTGAGCAAGGGCCATCTTTTCCTTGTCTTTGGCAAACTTTAAAGCCTCTGAGCCGGAGAAAATGCCAGCCCTTACAAGATCCCCAGCGCCAGGCGCAATTTTATCCAATGCATCAGCAGTAGCATTGCGTTGAGCCTTTTCCTTCCGCTCAGCCCGACGCTCTTTCATTTGCGCAGATAAAACTGGAGCCAAGTTGGGGTCTGGGTTAAGGCGCATGCTGTTAAGAGCCATGGCCAGCGCTGCCATCCTGTCTGGATCGCTAAACAAGTTGCCTAGCAAGCCGCGAGACTGCTCAGGCTGTTGGCCTTGCGATTGCGCCATTGCGCCTTGCGCGATCTGATCGGGTGTCACAGTCCCGCCTCCTTTGCCTAATGCTGCCATCGTGTCGGTAGCTACCTCTGCGCCACTGCCAACGCTGCCAAGAATTTTTCGAACATAGTTTTGAGTTTCACGATAAGGGGGGATCCCGCCATACTTGCTCACCGCGCCAGGGCCAGCATTGTATGCCGCCAACGCCGTTCCCCAGTCACCAAACTTGTTATATTGCTGAGACAAATAGCGGGCAGAACCTTCAAGATTTTGAGCCGGGTCGAGCGGGTCTACGCCAAGTTCTTTGGCTGTCCCTGGCATAAGTTGCCCTAAACCAATGGCCCCAGCGTCGCTAACAACACTAGGCCTCCAAGCACTTTCTTGTGTTATCTGCGCAAGAAACAGATCGACGGGGATATTGTATCTCCGCGCTGTTTCTATTGCCATTTGACGATAGTCAATCATTACGCAGCCACCAGTTCACTCTTCAGTCCAGCATAGTTGACGCGTAGGTAGCCATCGTCACCACGGATAACCAGATGCGGGTGCGTTTCCTGCAGCTCGTCGGCCATTACGCCGAAGCCTGGCTGGTTTGGGTTTCCAACGCGCTTGCCCTCTTCATTCCAATCCCAGCTATAGAATTTGATACCTTTAGCCTCGCCTTCCGGCTTGATATTGGTTTTCAAGCGACGGTCAGATTTTGCGTATGCCGTGGCCGCCAATGTCAGATAGTCAAACAGGCCGGGCTGTTTTGTTGACGTCTGCGTCTGCGGAACAGGCGTCACGCCAATGGCTTGGTTCATGTAACCAAGAGACTGCGCGGGCTGCCCGGCAAACTGGCCAAACTGACCACGAGCTGCGTCAATCAACGATTGCTGCAAAAGCTGCTGCTGCGCGCCCTGTTTTGCTTGCTGGTCTTGGATTTGCTGACCAAAGCCAAAGCCAAGGTTTGCAAGGTTGCCCATCTGCCCTGCTGCCTGCAAACCAAGTTGCTGTTGCTGCTGAGCTGCACCAAGAGCCTGGCTAAATCCTTGCTGCTGCAGGTTGGCAAATGTCTGCGCGCCCTGGCGAGCAAAGCCTTCATTTGTCAGAGCCTCTGCAACGCCATGACGAGAACCGCCAAACGCGCCAGCCTGCGTTGCTTGCTGGCCGGTGGTGTTGATTGCCATCTGCCGCTGACGCTCAAGATCTTGCAGCGTTTGCCCCGTCACCATGTTGGTGTATGGGTTCATGAAGCGGCCAATGTTCGGGCCTGCCGCTGCCGCGCCAGTGCCAGCCAGTGCTGCGTTGTATGCGCCAGCAGACTGCTGGTAGACGTTGGGAGCGCCGGTCGCAGTGGGGGCTTTTGGCATTTGGGTTGGCTGCCCGACAGGCTGCCCGATTTGATTGCTGCCAAATGGAATTGCTGGCTGCGTAGTCATGCCGCGATTAGGATCATAATTAGCAGGAAGCTGCCCAGCGTTGGGAACAATCTGCCTGATTGCGTTCATTGATGCTGCGCCTGCCATTTTATCGCCCCCACATATCGCGAACTGTCATGCCGCGCGACTTCATTTCTTCGGTAAGCCCCATCCGTCGCTCTTGGTCGGTTAGAGTTGATGGAGATGCTGCAGGTGCTGCTGGGCCAGGTGACGCCGCAGAACCACCAGGTCCGCCGATAAATAATGCGTTTCTGGCCGCATATGTCGTGGGATCATACTGAGCGTAAAGATTGCGAGCCTGCTCATAAATCGGGAAGTCGCTGTAGCCAGTGATCCCGCCAGCAAATTGCTGCGGAGTTGGCATGCCCTCAGTGCCGGTCAAATTGCTTCCAGCCATTCCGAATGCACCGGCGGCTTGTCCAGTGTTCTGCATGGATGCAAGCTGCATCGGAGTCAGGGCAGCCGCTGACGGTCCCATCCAAGGCATGAAATCAAGTTGCTGAACATCCTTAGCCCTAGCCAAATTCTCTTTGGCCGGGCCTTCTAGCCACTCTGGAATTTTTTGAGACTGCGTATTGCTTCCGCCTTTACCGCCGCTCATGCGCTTTTCTCCATCACGTAAAGGGTTGGCTTAAAGCCGAATTTACCCATCAGTTTCATCCAGCCCTTACGGCCCGCCAGCGTCATGCCTGTGCAACCTATGCCTTCGCCCCACCGCCATGCGCTGTCAATCATCTCAAAAAGTTCTTTGCGCTTACCTGAACCCAAGAAAACATGAAGAACTTTTTTGCGAGGGTAACATATTACCTCGGTAATGGCCACTGTTTCGCCATTCGCCCACATCTGCATGCGGCCATCGGCTACTGCATCCACAACATCTTGGAAAAGATGAGTGCCGCCGCTGTATTTCAAGGCAGCCTCAATCTTATCCTTGTAGTCGTGAATATTTGGTATCACGCCCTAATCCTCGTTATCGACAGCGAAGTTGATGGCGCTGCCGGAGCATACGCCGTAGCCGCTGTCGCTTGCAAAAAGCCAGACGTGCTATCCACTGCCCACATTGGTTCAAGATAATCGCCCGCGCTGACCTGAAATATCGCCATGCGAGAAATCACTGTCGTGGCATCGTTTTGATGCAGATTAACAACCATTGTGCTGCCCGGCACGTCAGTCCCGTTGATGCGCGGCCAAAACCGAAACGAAACAGTGCTAGATGATGTTGACGTTACCTGAGCCGAGAACGCCAGAAGATACGTGCCACCCTCCTCGAACACGATCCGCTCAGGGTTGGTTCCATCGAGCGAAATGCCGTCAGCCATTGTTGGTGTGTCGTAGGTGATCGCGTATGCAGTGCTTGCGGCAGCGGCTGTCACATCATTGTCTTGGCCAAGAAAGGCATAGCCATCAGCCAGCACGATTTGCCGCCACTCGCCATCTTTCGCAACAACAGGGTAGCCGTTTACGTTGTCATACAAAATGACGCCGTTCTCGGTGGCGCGGGCATCGCTATCCTTATACGCCAGACGTGATGCCACGCGGCGCAGATATGTTACTACATTCTGCGCCCACACAGTCAGATCGACAGTGACAGGGGGCGGGTTGTATCCGTAACTCACCGCTTGCCCCCTGCCATTGCGTCGAGGCGCATAATGCCAACCCGCCAGTCGGCGCTGCGCTCAGCGTCAATGCGCATCCTGATCTGCCGCCCAGTAAATCGCACTGGCGTCGGGTTTGCCATGCTGTATGGGCCATAGCTGCGCTCAACGTCATTTGGGTGGAAGCGCGTCTTGAATGTGGCAGACACGTCGCCCTGCGTCTTTTCATCAGGGTAAAGCATGGTGGCCTTCAGCACGTTGTCGCCGTTGTCCAAGCTAATCGGGCCGCTTTCTGCGAATATGCTTGCGCCATCGTAAAGGCTGCCGACCTCATGCACAAACGTATCGCCGCTTGCGTCTGCCATGATCGGCTTTTTAAACACGCCCTGATCTACGCCAGAAGTGCGCGACAGCGACCCAATAGACCAGTGCTGCTCTTTGTAGCTGTAGGCTACATATTTGTCGATTTCAGATGACGTTGCGGACTGATAGAACCACCAGATTTCATTGTAAGCCTGATTGGCGACAGCGAATATCTTTGACTGCTGCTGCACGTTCATATCGTTGAAAACGTAGTCCGACACCTCGCACGGGATGTCCACAACAGCGCCACCGCTATATGCAAAAAATCCCCTGCGCCCCATCCAGAACACCCCTTCGTCAACGGTGGCAGCAGCCTTGCGGCTAATTGCGCCGCATGACGAACCAACACGTTGAAATGAGTAAATAAATTGCCCACCAATATATGTCGCCGAATGGGCATCCATATCCGTCAGAATAAGAGCCTGCCCGCGCGTGCGGATGCCCTGCATGATCTGGCCATTGGTCTGCAACTCAATGTCGCCAGCTTCGTTTGTTGTCGCGGCTGTCCACGTTGTGTTGTCTTCTCGATCTGACCAGATAATGCGCCGTGGGTTTGGATTACTCTCGCCAGACTTCTTACCGCCAAGCGCAAACAGAAAACGCTCTTCCGTCACCATTAGGCCAGAGTTGTCAGTGGGAGCATTTGCAATGGCCGATGCCTGACTGGACGTTAAATCCCATTCCCACAGCGTTCCGTCAGCCGTTGAGCATGCCACCAACCTCTCTCCCCAGCTATCCATAGACCACGTGGTGCTTTCGCCAAATGACCCAGAAGGTGTGGCAGTTGCTGTTTGATACGCACCAGCGCCATACACCCCAGAACCGTAGCCAGTTTGTTGTGCTGCGTTGACTGAACCAGCCGTTAGGCCAGTCGGAGTAATGTCGGTGACTAAACCGCTTTCTAGGGCGGCATACAGCTTGTTGTAGGAGCCAGTGGCAATGCGCTTGTCACCAGACAAACTGCGCCACGCAAGCATGCCCCTAATCGGGCTGCTGTCGATTGAGATGAAATCTTCCCACCCGCCGACAGGGCGCATGGTGTTTTCTGTCCAGCGCACGAGATTAGCATCGCGCCAGCGGTTGCTTGCCTCGAACTCGGTGCCGTTGCGGTAGATGCCCGCTGGCAGTTTAAGCGGGATCAGTGTCATTGGTTTACGCCTTCATGATGTAGGCCAGAGCATAGTAGGGCGGCAGGTTGGCGTTGGTTCCTGACGAACCGCTTGAGGCCGTGGTGCCGCTGAATGTGTGGCTGTGGTCGCCTGCGGATAGCGCCTTCTGGCCGTTATACATAGTCGTCGGCACACCGTTACTGTCCGTCCGCACACCACCACCTGACGCAGGGCCATCGTCAATGCTGCTTGCGTTAAGATACAGGCTATGCTCGTGCGCGCCAGTGGTGTTGGTGGTGCCGCTGTAAGTGTGAGTGTGTTCTACAACAATCGCGTCTGCACTGCCGCCATTTGCGTCAACTGCGTAAGTGTTGCCAGCGCCTACCACAAAGCGATCTGTCAGGTTTGGAGTGCCGTTGTTGCCATCACATAGATGCCAGCCGCTGGGAATGCTGGCTACGCTGCCTTTCCACATGATGATGCCGCCAGATGGGACGTAGTGCGTCGATGCGGTGTTCAACTCAGAAGTGGTGGCCGTAACCCCATCCAGCACGTTCAACTCAGCAGCGGTTGCTGTGATCGCTTCCAGCTTTTGAATGTCTGTGCTGTCAACCGTTCCCAGAACAGCCGCAAGGTTGTCCCAGTTAGAATTTAGGGTGTTGCCCCATGTGTCAGTCGAAGCGCCGACAGTCGGCTTGGTGTATGAGAGTGTAGCCATTATGCAGCCTCAATCCAGTTTTCCGTTGTGTCAGCCTGCGGCACCCATATCTCGCTGGTGTCGTCCTGCTGAACCCAAATTTCGGACGTGTTCGGTTGATCTTCCCACGTCTTGATAAGTCTCGCGGTCACTATAGCAGAAATTGACGCAGATGCACTAACTGGCGTCGAAGCCCCCGCGCTGGCCAAAAACTCGCTGCTTGCGGCAATGCTTGCGCTCGTGACGGACGTGACGCCAGCGGATGCGGTAGCGCCAGACCGTGCGTCGATCCCAGCAAATGCGGCGCGTATGCGGGCGTAAGCAGCAGCAACCGATGTGTTAGATGAAACGATGCCGCGAGAAATAGCAAAGCGTTTGCCTGCCGCTTGCACTGTAGAAGTGGCAGAGATTGCAGCAGATGCGTTGGCGATGCGCTTGGCCGATGCAGATGTTGCCGCCGAGCCAGAAGCGGTTGCAGATACATCAACAACCGATTGGGCAGACGCCGAAGAAGCCGATGTTGCCGAGATGCCTGCGGATGTAATTTGCAGCCGGGCAACGCTCGCCTGCGTCGTGGCAGAGGCAGAAGCCTGAGCGTCAACCGTTTTAACCGCCGTGGCGCTCACAGAGGCCGCCACAGAGGCGCTTGACGTTGCTGACACAGATGCAGTGCTAAACGCTACAACAGACGCTGTGGAAGCCGCTGTAGCGCTGCCAGACACATTTCGTGCTGCTACGCTGTCTGCGGCTGTTGTCGATGCCGCAGAAACGGTTGCGCTAATGCTGACCAGCGTGGCAGTGGTTGCCGACGCTGTGGCTGTGGATGCAGCCGATACTGCCGCAGAAGATTGCCTTGTTGCACCTGCAACCGCCGAAACGGTAGCAGACGCAGAGACGCTGGCGCTGGCTTCAACAACTACCGCAGCGAGATCGTCAGCCAGTGCCGCCGATGCGAGAGGTGAGAAGCCAAGCATTTATTAGCCCGCCAGTGCGGCGTTGCCCGCAGCGATAGCAGCGTCAATCGGGGTCATGTCCTCAGTGGTCCAGAAGTCAGCGTTACGCATACCTTCGAGGTGCTGCACATTACGCTGGATCACTGTGTCGTCGCCAATGTATTTGTCAGGGTTGGCGATTGCATCGTTTACGACCCACACGCTGTCGAGACAGGCGGAGTAGTGTTTAGCAATGCGTTCTGGTGTCAATTCGTCTTCCATTTCAGACCTCAAGGTTTGGTGGGCCAAGTGACTTCGTATGGGAAGCCTGCTTGTGCAGTTATATCACGAAGCGCCTGCCGATACACTTCCCATTCCATCGGGATGTTGGTGCCTTTCTCAGTGTGGTAGACAACGACCCAGTCAGTCTCGGCCAGCAGGCTGTCACGGCGGGAGCGGATGTTGCGCTCCGCTTGGTCCAGAGACAGAGCCTCCAGCTTATACGGAAGTATCCATGCACCGTTGACGTTGACAAACTCGTCGTCAATTAGACGCCATGATAGGCTGTCGTATTCTGGAACAGCGGGGCGGCTGTATGGATACACGTCATAGCTTGCCAGAAGATCGTCAGGGATCAGCTTGGGGAAGCTGGTCTGCGGATTATCACGGCGCAGTTGTCCCAGTGTGTATTTGGCTGGGGTGCCGTTTGTGAGTTTGAGGTGCATTTAAGTGGCCTCCTTAGCCAATGTCGTATTGGTAAACTGAGTCATATTGTTGCCCAACAGTATAAAAACCTGTTCCATCAGGCTTAAAATAAAGACCTCTTATAGTGTTGTCTTGAGAAGCGACACTAAAACTTTGCGAGTAAGAAGCTGTGGAAAGGTCCCAAGCGGTAGATAAGCTATATTCGAATATGTTTTTGTTGACATTACCAGCTATATACATTTTGGTGCCGTCAGGTTTAAAGAATAGACCAAACGGAATAGTGTCTTGAGTGGCAATACTAATCTCTTGGACGTAAGAAGCAGTAGAAAGATCCCAAGCAGTGGATAAATCAAACTCATTTACTTCATCTGAACCGTAACCGACGACGTACATTTTGGTGCCATCAGGTTTTAAGTATACATCACATGGGATGTTTTCATAGGCAGATACATCTATACTACTATTAAGAGTGGATGCGGTAACATCCCAAGCTGTGCTTAGGTGACGCTCATACACGACGTCACTTAAATAGTTAATTGTATACATCTTAGTGCCATCTGGGCTAAAATACAAACCGAATGGATTAGTTGATCCGGCGGTGCCGCTTTGCAAATAAGACGCAGTAGAGATATCCCAAGCAGTGCTCAAGTCATATTCGTATACAAGGTTATTCCTGTCACCCGTGACATACATTTTAGTTCCGTCAGGCTTGAAGAATATTCCTGTTGCAATGTCATCCTGAGATAGAATACTAAAACTCCGAACAAAAGAAGCCGCAGATATATCCCAAGGATCGGCGCCAGCCCCACCAGCCCCAGATCGAGCCATCAACAATTTCTGCGACGAAGTTATCATGCCATCGCATCCCCAGCGAGGAAGCCATACCAAGTGGTGCCTCCGTCCACTGTCATAAACGTGTAGATGTCTTTTTCACCGCTTGCAGGTGCATCAGGAGCCGTGCCGCCAGCCCAATCAACCGATGCAGGCCATGTCAGCGTGTGAGTGCCGCCAGCCGTGATAATCAAGCTGAACGTGCCGACCTGCCCAGACGACGGAACACCCGTGAAGGTGAAGGTCGTGTTGCCCGAGGTCGTCAGCGTGTAGGTGTCCCGTGCGCCTACATCCACCGATGGGGTAGTGCCTGAGAGCGCAGCAGAGGTGTTGTCGATGCCTGCGCCGGGAATACGGAAGCGGGTTATGCTTGTGTTACCAAGGGTAATCTCGTTGTCGGCTGAGGTGGAGGATGGGTCCGCCTGATTACCGATGATGATGCAGTTAGAACCAGTGCTGTGGAGTGTGGACCAGTTACCAGCACTATAACCGATATACACGTTGTCATTGCCAGTAGTTAGGGAGTTACCAGCACTATAACCGACTGCAGTATTGTCATTGCCTGACACGCTTCCAAGAGTATTACGACCCAGAGATGTGTTATATTCCCCTGTTGCCGTCTGTTGGCTTGAAGCCCCAACAGCAGTATTTGCTGTCTGTGTGGTAATTGCATTAAGGGCTAGATACCCCATAGCAACAGTATAAGAACCCGTAGTCGCAGCAGCCAAAGAACGTTCGCCAATAGCTATGTTAGCTGAACCTGTAGTCAGGTTCGAACCAGCGGTGTATCCTCCAAGGAAGTTGTCCGTGCCCGATGTCAGGTCAAAGCCAGATTGATAGCCAATCGCTACGTTGTCCCCCGACGAATTCGTAAGAACCCCATTACCCATAGCGGCCTGACCAATGGCGATGTTACGACCGCCAGTAGTAGCTGCATCAAGAGCACCATTGCCGATAGCTACGTTGTTAGTGCCACTAGTTATTAGGTTACCTGCTCTAAACCCAATGGCGACGTTATCCCCATTGGCAGAAGTAGCAACCCCAAGGCCCATAGCATCCTGACCAATAGCTACGTTCCGGCCACCAGTAGTTGCTGCATCCAAAGCGCCTTTCCCAAGGGCTACGTTGTTGGAGCCTGTAGTGAGGTTGGCACCTGAGAGGTAGCCCCCGAGGAAGTTGTAAGTACCAGTGCTTAAATCCTCACCTGTGCTAGTTCCTACAGCTACGTTTCCGGCACCGGTTACGTTAAAAGAACCTAGACCATAGATTGACCTGTAACCGATTGAGATATTGTCAGCGGCACGAACGTATTGTCCAGCCTCCCTACCAATTGCAATACTGTTGGTTGCTGAGCTGTTTGTGTTTTTAGCTGCTTCGCTTCCAATCGCAACTTGATTGGCACCCGAGGCTTTAGCGTTATCGCCAATAGCAACTGTTGAATTAGACGCAATGGCAAGATAACCTATAGCTGTGGCGAGTTGTGTTCCGCCAGACGTAACATCTGCACTACGGCCAATAACAGTATTCCAGCGGCCAGTAGTAACCGTGTCTCCCGCCTGACCACCAATAAAGACGTTGTCAGAACCTGTGCTTGTTAAATTGCCAGCAGAGGCTCCAATTGCAGTATTGTAATTATTTGTGCCATCATCATTAGCCAAGGCACCAGATCCAAGACCAACAGAAAATCCGACAGAATAACCATCAGACAGCCCATCAATGTCAGTGGCACCACCACCACCAGTAACCCAGTCGTAGTCACTACCATTCCAGCTAAGAACTTCGCCAGACGCTGCTGTGGATGTGTTTAGATGTGTATCTACATCAGCGTCTGTATATCCACTAACAGCAACCCAATCGTAGTCACTGCCAGTCCACGACAGAACCTCTGAGGCAGACGCCGTGCCAGTGTTCAGGTGGGTGTCAACGTCACTGTCGGTATAACCGGGCGTAGCTATTTCAAAATTAGGATACGTTCCGCTGGCAGTAATCGCCCCAGAACCAGTAATTGAAACTGTTTGATCTGGCGCAGAGTTTGTAATTGTCGAACCAGTGATGCTGATACCAGTGCCTGCGGTCAGGTCGGCTTCCTGCAAAATATCCTCAGCAGCAGCCGTGATAAACACTACAGCAGAGCCGGACAGGCTAATCAAAGAGCCAGCGTTGCTGCTCTCAGAGGGCGTGCGGGATAGCGTCGGGCCTGTAGAGTTATACGTCCCAGAGCCGATCTCCCAGTTCGCGCCATCTTCGATGACGTAACGAACCGTTTGGCCGTTGGTGACGCCCGCATCAGCGAGTGTCTGAAAACCAGATACCGCACTTCCCAGAGAGATCGGGCTGGTTGTGCCAGTGCTGGATGTAAGAACTTTCGCGCGGTTTACGAGCGTCACCATATTTCAATCCTCAATTAGTCGAGGGTCACGTCAAGATCGCCTGCGGGGATACGCAGGATGTCACCAGTGTCGATTGCCTTCGACGTGGTGAGAGACGCATACGCCAGCATGTTGCCACCGCTTACGGCATCGAATATCGCGACGTGCGTGATAGTCCCCCACGAGGCAGTCGCCTCGGTGAACTCAATGTTTGCGCTGTTCGATGCAGTAGCGCCAGAGACGGTGAATGTGGCGCTCTCGCGGGCGTAGCTGCCGCCAGATACCTCAGTGCCGCCGCCAGCTTCGCCGGGCGCTGCCGTGAACAGGCCGACATACCAAGCAGTCGGGCGCGTTACGGCGGTGTTGGTCAGAAGCCACTCAAGGACTTCCGTTTCAGTGTAGTTAGTGAAAGACATCAGTAAGCCCTCAGTTTCATGCGCAGACCCGTCCCGCTGTATCGTGCCGTGTCAGAAGCGCGGTTAAGCCCAGCAAGGGCCGCTTCATACAGCGAAGCCCAGACCTGTATGCGCTGATCTTCGCCAAGAAACGGCGCACTGTGAGCCAGTGTGCCGTATAGGTAAACGTCAGGCGCAGTGGTCAACAGCCAGTTGCTGGTGTTGCTGTCGCTCAACGCTTCGAGTTCTGCGAAGTAAACCAACTCCGCGTTGTATGTGTCATCTGGTGCAGGCAGGAACTCAAACTGTTCGCCAGTCACGGCGTAATATTGAGGCCGACCAGATGTAGTTGACGCCTTGCGATCCAGAAGATCGTTGTGGCTAATCAGGTCCAATG
>Ga0208767_1000274_pt1 | contig 39498 bp, 55 predicted proteins | sample VirMetDEL_Mar_21_FD_184514 | JGI IMG/M metagenome (GOLD analysis project Ga0208767, IMG submission 184514) | Aqueous microbial communities from the Delaware River and Bay under freshwater to marine salinity gradient to study organic matter... | ecosystem: Environmental > Aquatic > Marine >...
ACAAGATGGTGAGTGTGGTAGTTGTCGTGCCTGTTGGAGTCGTAATGTTAAACAAGTAAGCTATAAGGAGCATTAATGAAAATAATATTAATAATATTTTTTTTGTGCCTTACATCTTGTAAGACAACAGATTATAATCCAGCAACAAGTGTATTAAGATATGTAATAACTAATGGGGGAAGTAAATGATTACAAAAGATATAGCATTAAAATTAGAAGAGTCTATAAAAAATATAGGTGGCACAGTAGATGAGTCTATGCCGTACATGGATAGCTACTGCCATCAAATACAATTTAAGATAAATGAAAAAGAATATACTGTTGACTTAACAGATATGTCTGTTGTTGATTTGTACAATGTTTAGACACCCAAGCTACTACGCAAAATTAAAAAAAGAAAATCGCTTGACAAATAAAGAAAACTATGATAAGGAGAATCATGATGAAAAAATACAAAGTAAGAATCTTCGGACTAGGAATAGACGCAAAAGCACTAATACCATTTCCATACGAACCAACAATAGAAATGATTGAGAATGCTGTTGCTGAATACTTAAACGAAGGGCTAATGAAAATAGAAGTTGATGACTTCTTTAGAAAAGATATGTATACAATAACTTACGAGGAAATATCTACTGAATTATAAACAACAACTAGCAGTAATAGAAGGACTATTCATTCCACCAGATACATCTGTTAGATTAGATTGTCCTTTTTGTTCTGGTAAAAATACTCTGTCAGTAGACACATCAGCTAACAATTTAAGTTGGTATTGTTTTCATGCATCGTGTAAAGCTAAAGGTAAATATCAAGGAGAAAAAAATATGAACTATGTAAATGATACATTTAAACAGAAAGAAGAAATACAAAATTCAACATTTGAAATACCAGATAGTTTTGTATCTGTATATTCAGATGAAAAATCTATGAAGTACTTACATAAAAATAATTGTTGGGAAGCATGGAGTTGGGGTAGAGCAGCAGTTAAATTTGATGTAAAACAAAATCGTGTAGTGTTTATGGTTAAAGATCCAAACACAGATGAGATTGTAGGTGCAGTAGGTAGAGGATTAAATTCTAAAGTCTATCCAAAATGGTATATGTATGGCAACAAAGATGTACCATTTACTTGTGGATTGACAGAACACCAAGAGGCTATACTTGTAGAGGACTGTGCATCTGCATGTGCAGTATCTAATGTACTAACAGGTATAGCTTTAATGGGTACATCACTAAAAGAATCTCATAAAAAATACTTGACACAATACAAAAAATTGTATATAGGATTAGACCGAGATGCAACAACTAAATCATTTGCTATTGCTAATGAACTTAAATCTTATGGTATTAAGAATGTTCATGTTAAAACATTGGAAGATGATTTAAAATATTATGGAACAAAAGAAATAGAGGAGATGTTTAATGACTGAACAAATGAAAAAAGACATATTAAAAAAATGGAATGAATGGAAATGGGATGTCTGGGAATCTAATAAAAATAATTGGACACAGAGAGATCAATCAATAGCAGAGACAATAGATCAAATACTTTTGAAAGAATTAAAAAATGATTGAAAAACAAATAATAAAATTAATGCTAGATAAAAAATTCTATGCAGAATATAAAGGTCAAGTATCTCGTAATGTATTTCAAGGTAGCTTTGGTTCTTTGTATGACACAATACAAAAAGCACATGATAAGTATGATGCTGATATAAGTATTGATGAGTTATATTCTTTACATACTACTGTATTTAATCCTGCACTTACACGAGCAGCAAAAGAACAGTTTAGTGAATTACTTGAAGACATAAAAGAAACACAAGAGCCATCAAAAGAAATAGCAGATGACATTATAAAAATATTAGTTGAAAGAGATGTTGCACAGAAGATAGCAATAGAAGCTACTGAAATATTTAATGGCAAACCTGCAGACTTTAATTTTATTACAAGTATAATTGAGAAACATAAGACAGGATTACCTGCAGAAAAATTAGATGCAGTAACAAATGATATTACTAAACTACTTGATGAGTTAAATGTTGTAAGTAAGTGGCAATTTAATTTATCTGTATTAAAAAATAATATAGGTGGAATTGGTCCAGGAAATTTAATGATAGCATTTGCTAGACCAGAGACAGGTAAGACAGCATTCTGGGTTAGTCTTGTAGCAGCACCATATGGATTTGCTGAACAAGGTGCAAAGGTACATGCATTTATCAATGAGGAACCTGCAGTTCGTACACAGATGAGAGCCATTAGTTGTTTTACAGGATTAAACAAAGAACAGATTGTAGATGACATTGACAAGGCACATGAAGATTGGAATAAGATAAAAGATAATATTAAAATGATTGATACTGTTGATTGGACTATTGAAGATATAGACAGTCATTGTGAAAAGCATAAGCCAGATATAATTGTAATAGACCAACTAGATAAAATAAATATTGGTGGCACATATGCTAGAACAGATGAAAAGTTAAGAGCAATCTATACAAGTGCAAGAGAGATAGCAAAGAGAAGAGAATGTGTAGTCATTGCTATATCACAAGCATCAGCAGACGCACACAACAGAGACCATATATCATTTGATATGATGGAAAATTCTAAGACAGGTAAAGCAGCCGAAGCAGATTTAATTATTGGTATTGGTAATCGAACATCTAATGATCCTACTAACAATACCAGAGTATTAAACATAAGTAAAAATAAAATAACAGGGTGGCATGGAGATCCATCGTGTATACTAGATAAATATATAAGTCGATACACAGACTAGAAAGGTAATATGATAACAACAATAGATGTAGAAACATCATATCAAAAAACACAGACAGGTGGATTTGATCCATCACCATTTAATCCACAGAACATATTAGTTAGTGTGGGTATCAATGATGAGTATTATTTTACTAATCATAGTGAAAGAATTGATGAAGGATGTTACCATAAGATACAAAAAATTTTAGATGAAACTAAAATACTTGTAGGTCATAACATTAAGTTTGATTTAAGTTGGTTACTTGAAGCAGGATTTAAATACGAAGGCAATGTATATGATACAATGATAGCAGAGTATGTTTTAAATAGAGGTATAAGAAAAAGTTTAACACTACAAATGTGTTGTCAAAGAAGAAAGCTAGGTGCTAAAGATGATGCAGTAAAAGAATATATGGACAGAGGTGTATCATTTGAAAATATTCCTGCAAATATTGTAGAAGAATATGGTAAAATAGATGTAGCTATTACTAGAAAATTATTTGATTCTCAAATGGAAGACTTACGAACAGATAAAGATAAAGGTTTGTTAAAGACAATTAAAGTTATGAATGAGTTTTTAATTGTGCTTACTGACATGGAACGTAATGGTATCAATGTAAACTTAAATGATCTTAAACAAGTAGAAAAAGAATATAGAGCAGAGTTTGCATATCTAAAACAAAAGATAGATAAGATTGTGTATGATAAGATGGGAGATACCAAGATTAATTTAGGTAGTCCAGAACAATTATCATGGTTAATCTATTCTAAAAAACCTAAAGATAAACATGAGTGGGCTAAGATATTTAATACAGGTATAGATAAATTTACAAAGAAGAATAAGAAAAGACCTAAGTTTTCTTTCTCACAATTTAGAACACTAGTAGCTAATAACTCTGAGCCTATACATAAAACTATTGCTAGCCAATGTTTACATTGTAATGGTAAAGGCGTAATAAGAAAAGTTAAAGTAGATGGAACACCATATAAAAAATATAGTAAGTGTGATGAGTGTCATGGTGAAGGATTTACATATGCTAAGATGGCTAAACTTGCAGGGTTTAATCAAAGACCTAGAAGTGTATATGATGTATCAGACTCTGGATTTAAAACAGATAGACTAACATTAAATAAAATTGCAGGAGAAGCTGAAGGAGAGTTCAGAGAATTTATTGATGCTATACTTAGACACAATGCTATCTCTACATACTTAAATACTTTTGTAGAGGGATTACAAAATTTTACAAATGATAATGGATTACTACATCCTAAGTTTATGCAAGCAGTCACAGCTACAGGTAGATTATCTAGTCGTGATCCTAACTTTCAAAACCAACCTAGAGGTGGTACATTTCCAATACGTAAAGTTATACAATCTAGATTTGAAGGTGGTCAGATTATAGAAGTAGACTTTGCACAATTAGAATTTAGAACTGCTGTATTTCTTGCACAAGATAAACAAGGTATGGAAGATATAAAAAATAAAATAGATGTACATAGATTTACTGCTGATGTAATTGGTGTGTCGAGGCAAGACGCAAAGGCACATACATTTAAACCTTTGTATGGTGGTACAACAGGTACAGATGCTGAAAAAAAATATTATAAAACATTTGCAGAAAAATATAAAGACATAACTAAATGGCATGATGAATTACAAACTCAAGCTATAACTTATAAAAGAATTAAACTACCTACGGGTAGAGAGTATTCATTTCCATATGCAGAACGTATGCCTTGGGGTGGATCTAGTTATGGTACACAAATAAAAAATTATCCTGTACAAGGTTTAGCTACTGCTGACATTGTACCTTTAGCTTGTATAAAAATATATGAGATAATGAAAAAAGAAAAGGTAAAGAGTTTACTTATTAACACAGTTCACGATTCTATTGTGGCTGATGTTTATCCTCAAGAAGAAGCTGTAATGAGTAGAATATTTGATGAGGGTACAGCATCTGTAATACCTGCACTAAAAGAGTATTATGGAATAAACTTTAATATACCCCTTGACACAGAGATTAAAATGGGGTATGATTGGTTAAATATGAAGGAGGTCAAATGACACAAACTAATCTAATACTAAAAATAGTAAGGTTCAATAACATTGATCCACTAATAACAATTGAGTTAAGTATGGATAGCTATTCAGATGCTAGAGACATAGCAGACAAACTCGGTGACATAGCTAAAGCAAAAGGTGAAAAGACAACTACTTACTCAGTACAAACAATTGAAATACCATCATTAGATAAAAAAGTAGATGATGATGAGATTCCATTTTAAGGAGAATTATGGTAGTATCAATACTAGATAAAGAAGTAGATGACTGGGGCAGTGATGAGCAAGAAGAAGCTTATGACATGCTCCAGTTATTAAAGCAAGAGTTTGAAGGAGAACCTTCTAAACTTTATATTAATGAAGATGAAGAACTACAAAGTTATCTTATGTGGTTTGCTCGTATGGAAGGACTACCATATGAGGTAGTTAAAGGAGAAACTAAAATATGTTAGAAATTCTTATTGGTGGTTTATTTTTATGGATGATTGTTGGTTATTTTATTGATGAAATATTTTAAAATAACACTTGACAAATTAGTAAAAATGTGGTATAAGAAAATTAACAATTAAGGAGGCTATTATGGATAATAATATAGCAAATATAAAAGACATGTCTAATGAGCAAATTATGGAAGCCATTGGACAAGATGATGGTTCAAGTAAAGGAATAAATATTCCTAGACTTGGCATCAATAGATCACCAGAAGACGATGATGGTAATCAATTACCTGTTGGTAATTTATTTACATTTGATTCTAGTGTAGGTCAAAATGTTTATGGTAAACCTGTAACATTTAGACCATTCATAAGTGCAATGCAATATATGCACTATGATCCAGATAAATCTGAGTATGTAAACAGATCTATAATTTTCAAAAATTGGAAAGAAGAAGCTGTAGATATACTTGGTGGTACAAAGTGTGGTAAGGTTCCATTTAAAGACAGAGAATCTTTAACACCAGAACAACTAGCAGAACAAAGAACAATAAGATGTTATAGATTATTGTATGGTCTGTTATCTTTTAAAGGAGTAAAAGCAAATGGTGAAGAGCATACTGTTTCTAATTTACCTACTCTATGGAGAGTTACAGGTACAGCATTTGCTCCAGTTGGATCTGCGTTAGACCAGATAAATAAACGTAAAAAACTTATGTTTACTACTACACTATCAGTAGATACTAAAAGACAGAAAAAAGGTGGTAATGTTTATTACACACCAGAGATTGCTGTTAATGCTGATGCTGGTTTAGAAATGTCAAAAGAAGATATGGAAACTCTTGGAGTATTTCAAGAAGTTATCACTAAAGAAAATACAGAAGTGATAGATCTATATAAAGCTGCAAAGAAAAGCAACTATGATTCATCTGATAAAGATATGAAAAAAGTTGTGGATCAAGTTGAAGATCCTGTAGATGTACTGGCATCATAATGAACGATATACTTCTAAAAGTTCAAACGTATCTTGATAAAGTAAATAAAGAATCTATTGAAATATCAGATACACTAGTAGAAGAGTTTGGTGAGGCATGTAAAAGTGCCTTACGCAAACAATTCTCTGAACAAAGACGAGAAGGATTTAAACCAAGAATGTCAAGTGTAGGTAGACCATTGTGCCAATTACAAATGGAAGCAAAGAATGTAAAAGGTGAAGGTCAGCCATACAATGTTAAAATGAGAAATACTTTTGGTGATCTTGTTGAAGCATTGGCTATATTTGTAATGAAGTCAGCAGGAGTAGAAGTAAAAGATGAGCAGAAAAAAGTTAAACTTAAGTTTAAAGAATCAGAAATTGAAGGCAGGCTTGATGTTAAGATTGATGAAAAAGTGTGGGATATTAAAAGTGCATCACCATATTCATTCGATAGAAAGTTTGGAAGTGGGTTTGAAGAGGTTGCAAAAGACGATGCGTTTGGATATGTACCTCAAGGATATCTTTATGGTGAAAGTGAAAAGATGCCTTTCGGTGGATGGATTGTAATTAATAAATCTACAGGAGAGTGGACAGTATGTGAAACTCCTTTAGATGATGAGCAATATAGAGTTAAAGCATTAGCAACAGCAGAAAAAAACATACAAGCTATTGAAGATAAAACACCATTTGAAAGATGCTTTAAAGATATTGAAGAAACATTTCGTACTAAAAAAACAGGTAATAAAATTTTGGGTATGGCTTGTTCATTTTGCCCATACAAACTTCCTTGTTGGGGAAGTAAATTGCAATTGTTACCACAACAACAATCGCAAGGTAAAAACCCTAAATGGGTTTGGTACACTGAAGTAAACAATCCTAAGAAAGAGGAAACTTTTGAATAGAGATTGTAACTTTAATTGGGTGGGAAGTAGTTTTGAGGGGTCTATTTTCCACCCTTGTATTAATGATGTTATATTTTGTAGTATATAAAAATAAAAAAGATAAAGAATTTAAAATGTTTAGTAATGTTTTATTTGATAAAGAAAATGAGGCAGAAGAATTTGGTAAAAAAAGTATGAAAAGAGGATTTGAATCTAAAATAGTAGAATACAATCATGAAAATTATAAAAGATATTGGTATAAATAATGGCAAGAAAAAAAAAGTTTGATATAACAAATTCAATAAAAGTTTTAGTTACACCTTGGGATAAAGGTTTTACTTGTGGTATCGTAATGGATAGTAAAGCTTCAATGAATACAGAACAGTATGAGTTATGTTCTACAATTGCAAGAGGTATGATTAAAATGGCAACTTCAGACCCCCAAACTACATTTATGTATGGATTACGTGGGTTTGCAGATGATAAAAAAAGTAACACAAAAGACCTAGCAATTAATTCTGTAGCAGAATTTGATAGCGAGGATAATGTTATTGATTTTATTGAATACTTAAAAAATAAACGTGATAAGGAGTTAAACTAATGGCAACGCACTTAGTAATAGGAGACCCTCATTGTACTCCAAAGGCAAACAATGACAGATTTTTATGGGCAGGTAAATTTGCACATGATCTGAAACCAAATACCATAATATGCATGGGTGACTTTGCAAGTATGGATTCACTATCTAGTTATGATAAAGGTAAAAAATCATTCGAAGGTAGAAGATATAAAAAAGATATAGATCATGCTCATGATGCATTGAGAAAATTTAACAAAGGTCTTAAAGGAAGACGACCAAGAAAAATCATGTTACTTGGTAATCACGAAGATAGGATAGATAGAACAACAGATGACATACCAGAACTTGAAGGCACAATTAGTACAGATGATTTTAAATTTGAAAGTTTTGGTTGGGAAGTTTATCCATATCAAGAACCCGTTGTGGTTGATGGTGTGTACTATTGCCATAACTATCCTACTGGTGTCATGGGGAAGCCTATTAGCGGTGACAATGTTGCTCGTTCTCTCTTATTAAAAAATAAAGTATCTTCTACTGTAGGTCATATACATACATTTGATTATGCTATGTGTGCTTTACCATCTGGTAGAAAACTTATGGGATTATCTGCAGGATGTTATTTGCATCACAAAGAAAACTATGCTAAAGCTACACAGCAAATGTGGTGGAGTGGACTTGTAGTTAAACGTAATGTAGACAAAGGGGAGTATGATCTTGAGATGATTGAGTATAATACAGTAAGGAGAAAGTATGGTAAAAGATAAACGTGAATATATAAAAAAAATAGCACATAGCACTGATATTACCTATGAGAATGAAGTAAGGTTTGATAGTGTAAATTCACCTTCGCACTATATGCATGGTAAAAAAGAAACTATAGATGTTATTCGTGATTGTATGGAGAATGATGAGTATCATGGGTATCTCAAAGGTAATGTTTTGAAATATGTTTCAAGATATAAATTTAAAGGTGAGCCATTACAAGATTTAGAAAAAGCACAATGGTATTTAAATAGACTAGTAAAGGAGGTCAAACATGGGACAAGTTAAACAAGCAATAATAGAAGTAGAAGATTTTGTAGCAGGTTGTTTGCAACAAGGTAGAACTTTAAATCAAACTATCAGAGATGCTAGAGAATCTGCAGCTGCTAAACTTAATCCTTATCTAGATGATGCAGATCTTATTGAAGATAAGTATTATCAATTTAGGGGGCAAGAATGAGGCAGATATTTATTAACGCACTAATAGATAGATATAATGCAGAAATATCTGATGCTACAGCTAAAATAATTGTATACTTAGATCATCCTGTAGCTATTGGTGAGCACCCACAATTTACAGAAGAACTAGATAAACTAATAACTGTAGTATCAAATGCAGAAGAAAATATAAAAACAATAAATAAACATTTTGGAGAACATAATGACTAAACAAAAAGAACAAGTAGGATCAAGAACATATCTTATAGATTCAACACAATTACAAGAAATAATGAGATATTTAATGACTAGACCATACGGAGAAGTTGTAAAAATTATGAATACGTTAGCAAGATTAAGTCAGCTTGATCCTAAAATTGGTGCAGACTTTGTGAAAAAACAAGCAGAGGAAGCCAATGGAAAAAAGTAATTTAAATAAACATACAGGGCTATTGTTTGAATTAAAAATTGGATTAAATAAAGACAATGCTATTGTAATTGACTATGGTGGAAAACCTGTAGGTAAAATAAGAGAAGCACTTAAAGAGTTTAAGTATCAAGCTAATTTATGTGCAGCTATTATAAATCATGCAAACTCTGCAGGTAAAAAACTAGAAGATGATATTAAACAATTAATACAAAAGGTATAGAATGAAAAAAGATGTTAAAGATATTATACAAAAAGAAGAAATACATTTAAATAATTTATTAGAACAAGAAGATTTATCTGCTTTTAAAGGTATGGTAGATGAATTACGTGACACATGGACTAAGAAACAAATGTTTAGAACAGAAACAGAAGCAAGATTTTCTGTGTTACAAGATAACAGATACCCAACAAAAGCTTCAAAGTACTGGCAGTGTGTAAGAGAACAATCATCATACTTAGATAATCTTATGGCACTATCATTTGATTATAGAAGAAATGAAGCAAAGATTAAATGGTTAGAAAGTAAAGTAGATAAAGAACAAGATGATTATAAAGCAACAAAATACAAAATAGATTTAGACGAAGCTAGATTTGGTAAAGCTTCTATGGAAAAAGTTGCTAAACATAGAATGAGAGAAATTAAAATGTGGTCTAAATTAAAAGGTGAATTTAATGATGGGTCATTTAATGATAAAGATGTTAATCAACATCAGTTAGAATCTTATGGATTACAATATCATGAGAAAGCAAAAACTTTAAATGCAAATTCTAGTGAAGCTGAAATATTTAATGTAATGGGTCAATTAAATTCATTACAAAGAATTAAAAAATCTGGTGAATTAGAAAGTAGTTATACAGAGGCGGAAAAACTTACACAACATGGAAAACCTAAAGTTTGATTTTGTATTTCTAGGTCAGTCTGTTTTAAAGTATCAAGTACCTTTAGATATTTTTACAGCTATTAATCAAATCTACGAACAAAATTATAGTAATCTTGCACCAGCTAATCAACAATTAGTAGGTAAAATTGAGAATGAGCATTCATTATTTTATCATGGTCAAGATCAAACAAAGATGAAAAACCATAATTTTTTACCAAGAAATGTAACAGATTATTTTATGGCTATATTTAAACATTATTTAGCTTTTAATAAAATTAAAGATTATGACACTCATTTAAATTCTATATGGGTTAATGAAATGAAACAGCATGAATACAATCCTGCACACATACATAGAGGTATGTTGTTTACTGGATTATCTAGTGTTATGATTTTAAAATTACCATCTACATTTGGTAAAGAATACTCAGCAAAACAAGTACAGCAAAATGGTAGACTACAAATACTAGGTGCATCTAATGGACAATTTTCAAAAATAGATTATCAACCACCTATGGATCTTAGAGATTTTTATGTATTTCCTTATGATATGAGACACTGTGTATACCCTTTTAATGGAACTAATGAGACCAGACGAACACTTGCTGCAAACTGTGATGTTCAGTTTGACCCAATAAAAAATAGAGGGGCTATATGATAACAGAGCCACGTTGGAAATCTTACATTGTTGAAACTACAAAACCAATTTTTACACCTAAAAAATGTCAGATGATTATTAATGCAGGAAGAGCAGAACCAAAACAAAATGCTTATGTTGGTAATAAAAAAGGTATTAAAGGAGGAGAGTTAGATATCAAAACAAGAACTTCACATATTAGTTGGATACCATTTAAAAAAATGCATGAGATGTATAAAGATATAGAAAAAATTATGAAGACTACTAATGGTAATCATTTTGGTTTTGATGGTATGACAATCACAGAGATGGCACAATATACAGAATATCCAGAAGGTGGGTTTTATGATTGGCATGTAGATAATGATGTAAACTGTCAGCATGAGCCACCTGTTAGAAAAATATCTATGACTTGTTTACTATCACCAGAATCAGAGTTTGAAGGTGGTGATTTAGAATTAATGACTGAGGGTAAAATTGCAAAGATAAAACAAGGGCATGCTATATTCTTTGCATCATTTATAAGACACAGAGTAAAACCTGTAATACGAGGCAATAGAAAATCTTTAGTTATGTGGTTTGGAGGCACACCATTTAAATGATTAGAGAATTACATTTTCCAACACCCATCTATATTGCAGACATAAAACATCCTACTCTTAATCAAGAACTAGAAAGAGATATTATAGCTTGGTCTAAACAAGATAAAGGTATTGTTAGAACTAATGTACAAGGTTGGCACTCAACTACTAACATGAATGAATTACCACAATTTAAAAAACTAGTTGATATGTTATATGAATGCCAAAGAACAGTGTATCAACAAGAACATTATGAAAGTGAACCAGTATTAGGTAATATGTGGGCTAATATAAATCCACCAGGTGGTATGAATAGAGCACATCAACATCCTAATTCTTTATGGTCTGGTGTGTATTATGTTAAAGCTAATAAAAACTCTGGGAATTTAAAAATAGATGATCCAAGATCATCAGCTGCAATGTGTAGACCTAAACAAAAAGATGGAAAAAAACCATCAAGACTTTATAGAGAAACACATTATGAACCTATTGCTGGTAGATGTATTATGTTTCCATCTTGGTTAATGCATTGTGTAGATCCAAATGAATCAAATGATATAAGAATATCAGTATCATTTAATTTTTTACAGAAAGGAATGTTTGTATGACATTTAATATTAAAAAATATCAAGTAATAAAAAATGCTGTACCATACGAATTAGCTAATTTTATATATAATTATTTTATGCTTAAGCGTGATGCAGCAAAATGGATGTATCAAAATAATATTATATTTGATAATGGTATGTTTGGTACATGGTCAGATCAACAAGTGCCAAATACATATTCTCATTATGCAGATCCTGTAATGGAAACTTTAATGATGAAGGTACTACCAGTAATGCAAGAAAAAACAGGATTACAATTATTACCAACATACTCTTATGCAAGAATATATAAAAAAGGTGACATATTAAAACGACATAAAGATAGACCTAGTTGTGAGATATCAACTACTGTACATTTAGGTGGAGATAAGTGGTCTATATTTATTGATGGTACAGGTAGTAATAATGTTATTGATGAATATAAAAATATACATAAACCTAATGCACCAAAAGGTACTGAGGTTATATTAGATGTAGGGGATATGCTTGTGTATAGTGGATGTGAATTAGAACATTGGAGAGAGCAATTTCAAGGTAATACTTGTGGTCAAGTATTTTTACATTATAATCATGTTAATGGTTCTTTTGCTAGTAAAAATAAATTTGATGGTAGACCTATGCTCGGTATACCACCAATAAAAAAGGCTCCCTAAAGGAGCCCTTGATGTTGCCTATTGGGGGAAGTTAATGCTTCCCCTTTTTTATTTCTTAGCTATTGTGTTTTTATTAATACCTTTTTTTATCATGTAGTTTTGAGTACCATTAGCACCTGTTTCTACTTCTTTCTTTAAAACTTTAAATAATTCTTTTTGTTTTTTATCTTTAGTTTGTTTAACTACATAAGCATTAATAAGTTTAGTATCTCTCATAATATTATGCCATCATTTTATTTGTTTGTTTTTTAATTTTACTAAGTTTAATTGGTTTGCTTAATCTTTCTTTCTGTAATTTTTTAGGTAGTTTCATTTTGATAAGTTGTTCTGGATTTATCTCTTCACCTTTAGGTGGTTTAGAATCTTGTACATATTTTTGATATGCCCCTAAATCTTCTCCTTGAATTTCTGGTAACAAAGAATCTTTTGCATAATTAATTGCATCTTTAACTGGTACTATAGGTAATTCCCAACCTATTAAATCTCTTGATATATCTCTTTCTTTAATCCAAATATATACCTCATCATTTCTTATTTCATTCCATCTATCAAGTCCGCTACCAGTTCCTGTAGCAGGTGAAAAAGGTCTGTCTACTAATTGAGTTATATAATCGTCTATATAATCAGCACCCTGACCTACACCTGCATCACTATATAAAGCAGCATGTCCTGGAATATCTGTATCTTTAGTTCTATCAAATAAAAATTGAAGGTTTACTTTTTTTAATACATACCCATCTTCTTGTGCTTTTTTAATTTGATTACCAAAATGAATATCTTGTAATTCTTTAGGTGCTTCTCCTTCACTAATGTCTATTCTTTCAAGTTTAACATTATACTTATCTGAAATCTTTTCTAATTGTTTAAATACAATTTCATCATAAAATTTTTTAAGTCCTTGTTTTTCTTTTTTATTCATAGCATCATAACGATTAGCTTGTATCTCTCCGTTAGTAATAGCAATACTATCTCTACCATCAAGAACAGCTTTCTCAATCATTTTATTTAATACTAACTCAACCCATTTCTTAGATTCTTTTATGGGGAAATCTGGTACTTTATCTTCTTCTCTCATTAAATATTCTACAGGATCAATATTCTCTCCCGTAGTTAGATAGTGAGTTTTATCAGATTTATTAAAGATAAAATTTTGATCATATCCCACATTTAAATAGTCTAATCTAGGTGCATCTCCAGATTTAATTGGACCACTTTGTTGGTACTCAATTTTTTTTTCTCCACTACCACTTACACGAGTTTTAAAATCACTTATTTTATAGAATATATTATTTTTCTCTAAATATTCTATTAGTTTATCTTCTGGAACAATATCAAAGTCACTTACAAATCCTTTGTCTTGACCCTTCTGTAACCAATCAGATTGTATCTCGTCTATTATTAGGGTGTTCTTAAATGTTTTTTCTATTTCTTTATATTCAACATTATTATTATCCAATACCGTTGGATCATATCCAACTTGAGTTCTTGCGTGTGCAAAGGTATTCTTTCCATAAGTCATTGGATCAAAATGCTCAGAAGTAAATACATAAGAATCTATTGTAGGTTCTTTACCTTGTTTTACATCATAAAATTCTGGTTCAACTTGAAATACTATATTTTCTTGTGTATCAACTGCGGTATACCCACCTAAACTATAACCTTCATACATGGTATTCATTTTATCTTTAGGAATAGAACGAACTGTAATGTTAGGTGCTATATCTTTTTTTTCTACAAACTTTAATAACTCTTCTTTAGTTATAGATTCATTACCTTGTAAGTATTTATCTAAACCTAAGTATTTCATTTCGTCTTTAGTAGAATTACTTTGTACAATACTTTTCCATTTACCTTTAGTAAATTTATTTTGTTTAGCATTTTTAATAGCATCAACAGCACGTGAATAAAAATCAGGTTTACCTTCTTTAAGTGCCTTTGCTGTTTGTGTTTCTGTTTCTGTTAGCTCACCAAACTCAGGTTTCTCTGGTACTAGTTCTTTGGTTTGGTTAGATACATCTGGTTTCTTATCTTCTAATAATTTTTTAGTAGTTTGAACAGCTGCTTCAGTAGCTAACTCAGTACCAATATCAGGACCTTTAGGTGGTTCTTTTTTTGGTTCTGGTAATTCAGAATCTTTTTTTTGCACATTACTTATAGCATCAGATGTTTCAGTAGATAAACCAGAACTATCTTTTGTTTCTTCTTCTGAATCTTTTTTAAATAAATCTTTACTTTGTATATTTAGATTATTAATAGATTCAAATGCTTTAGATCCATATGTATTTACAAATTGGTCTTTACCAATTTTAACTGCTTGCTTTACTAAATATGGTGCTGCATATCTACCTACAGTAGTTATTATAGATGGTACTGCTAAAGCTAATGGTCCTGGCATTTAACAATTCCATGCTCTTAATGCTTTATTTATTCTACTCTGTGGATCTCTAGCAGTTTTAGCAGAAGTAAGTTTTGCTTTCATACCTTTCATACGTGCACAAAAACTAGCACGTCTAGGATTACCAACTTTTTTACTAGGTGCTTTTAATGTACCTTTTTTATAGCTAGCTCTGCCTTTAGCATTTAATCCACCACTAGGATTCTTACCTTCTTTACGTTGCCATGCTGGTGTTTTTGCCATTATACTTTTTTTGCTAATTTTTTATTAATTTTTTTTTGAACTGTTTCAGGTAATTTAGCAAATCCTTTGTATTGTTTTTTACCTTTAGCAGGTTTCTTTTTAATATTAGTTTTTTTCATTCCGTACATTATACATAACTCCTATATTGTTTTACTTTCTTTGCAATGTTCTTTGGTTGTTTTACAAACTGTTTTCCTTTTTTCTTTCCTTCACGTTTTGCTTTTGTTGTTGCAGCATATTCTGCAGATGACAAACTCTTAATAGCTTTTTCTGGCAAATATCTTTCCCCAGTCTCTGAAGATTTTTTACCAGATTTTGTTCTCCATTTTTGTTTCCCCCATGCTTTTAAACTACGCTGACTTTTTGCGAGTGCCATATTTTTCTCTCCAATAATTTTTTCTTTCAAGCAATCTAATTTTATACTCTAGATTATTTATACCTAAAACTTTTTTAATAAAATTTATCATGATGTATAGCCACCACCTGCTTTTTTATAAGCTTTAGCTAATGCCTGTGCTTTTCTAGCTGACCATTTACCTGCACCTGTACCATGAGAAGCAGCATTTTTTATTCTATTAAAAATTCTTTTTCTCATTCCAGGTTTAGTATAATTTCCTGCCTTATTTACTGCCATCTTTTAACTCCGTATATTTATAATCATAACTACCTTCTTCATGCTCATCTGTAATCCATTTAGATGTAGTTTCTACTGACCATATGTTAGTATTTACTAGTCTATTTATAAGGGGTTTTGAAGGATCTGCTGCCATTGATGGATCAAAGATCCTTAGTCTATTGTTGGGTTGTATTGCATAATTACCATCATCTAGTTCAATTACATGACCACACTTATGTTGATCTGGTTTTTCTGCATAACCATAATTTAATTCGTTATAGTCTCCTGCACACCAATCAATTGTAAATAAATAAATACCTTCTCTATCTACTTTACGTCTTGATATATATTTCATTTTACAACCTGCCATTTGATAGAAAGTTGTAACACTTACGTTGTGACTAAATGAATCCCATAAACATAACTCGTCTAAGGGTAATTCTTTTGTTCCTGGTTTTTTACAAAATGCTGATATAGGTGCTCGCCACCATAGACCACCATCTGTCATCATAAAATGAAACAGTGGTGTTTGTTTAGGTAAAGATGTAAATCCAAATACCACGCATTCAAAGTATTTATCATGTGAATCTTTTTGATCTCTTAGGTAGTTACCTCTAACATAACATTCTATTACAGGTATATTTGCATTTAAGTAAGCCATTCTGTATAATCCTTCCCGTTATATAATAATGATTGTTTTCTGTTTTCTTCTTTACTATATGAGCAATGCACCCATCCACTTGAAGGGTCATCTGGATTATAAAATTCTAGTATGAGCTGATCAAACACTAGGTTATTTTTAATGTACTTTGCTAATTCTCTATTGTCTACTCCAAAACATTCGAAGTCTGCCGCCTCGCCACGTGCATGCTGCGAAGTCTTTTTACTGCCAATTGCTTCACATAATTCTTCACTACGATAGCCGCTAGATATTGAAATTGGTTTGCCAAAATGCCTACGTGTTGGTTCTAAAACTTGTACTGCCAGTTCTGTTAAATTTTCTACATGCTCTGGAGTAGGTTTATTATCAATACCTTTACGTAATGCTGTTTGAGAAGCTGTTAATTCTCTTAAACTAAAATGACCACTAAGTTTCATTAATTAGTTGCCAATGGGTTAGATGATTTAACTTTAATTTCTTCTATCTGCACTTTAAGTAATTCTATTTCTTTTTTATTAATTTCAATATTCATATGTCCATGTTTAACACTTAAAGCTTCTACCTTTTCTTCTAACACAGCTATCTGTGCAGAGTAATCAGTTCCACCTGCTGATTCTAATGCTTCTAATTTAGTTGTAATTTCTCCATACTTTACAAAACCACCACCTATTGCAGCAATAACACCTAGCAAAGCTGCTACACCTGCTAATTGATTTTTTATTTTATCCATTTTTTAATACCTCTAATTCAATTAATAATTTTTGTTTCTTATCATCTAGTAATTGTAATTCTTTTTGTTTAATACCTATAATATCTTTGTCAGTATATTTAGCTAGTGTAACATCAGCATAAATTTTTCTATCATCTTCTATATTTAATTGATTTAAATATATAACTTTAGGTTTATAAAATTCTACATTTTCATATACAGCTAATGATAACTGTTCTCCAATCATAACATCCATTTTAATAAGATTTTTAAGTTGTAAATTCTTTGAGGAATTTTTTATTTCTTTGTCAATTTTTGTCATAACTTTCTCCAGTTTTGCATTAATAGTTTTTTTCGATTGTACTTTTTTTTGTTTAATATTTTTCTTTGATGAAACAACGGATGTTGTAGTATTCTTGCTAGTAGATTCTTTTTCTTCTGTTTTAACTTCTGATTCTTTTTCAACTTGTGTTTCTTCTTTTACATTAGATATAGTTTCTGTGCTTTCTTCTTGTATAATTTCTTCTACAATTTCTGTAGCTTCTTCAATAAGTTCTGGTTCTTCTTCTGGCATAGATGCCATCATAGGAGGAGGTTGAAAAGACTCTTTAACTTCTTCTATAATTTCTGTAGTAATTTCTTCTGCCATAATTTCTAATTCTTTAGGCATTGTTTTTATTTCAATAACTTCTTCTTTAAAAGTTTCTACTAATAATAACTTAACTACTTCAGTTAATTCTTCTTGTATTTCTGTTAATTCTGTTTGCACAATAGTAGAAAGTACTGTGTCATCATAAGTCATAGTAACAGATATGTTATCTACATTTGGTCCACCAAGACTAGCTGGAGCATTAGCATCTATTGCTCCTATATTAATATTACCAAGATTAGAATTTTGTCCTGTATATATTAAAGTGTCTTGAAAATTAGCCCCATTAATACCAGTAACATTAGTCCTAACATTAGTAGTAGTAGCAAGAACATTTCCACTAGAGTCTTTAATTTTAAGAGTAATTGTAAACGTGTCTGCTGCACCTTGTCCTCCCCAACATCCACTAACTGCACACTCTCCATTCTGTACTTCTACTATACTATTAAGAGTAATACCATTATTAAGTATATCTTGAGTAATAGTATTTGTAGATAAATTAAATTGCTGTTCAATTGCACCACTATTTCCAAACTCTAAATCATAATTACTTGATACACCATTTAATTCACAACAATCAGATACTACAGATGTATTACCTGACGTAGTCCAACTGTTAGCATTGCCAGTTTCAAAGTTACCATTAGTAATTAAATTATTTGTTGTTATTTCTTCTGCAAATACACTAGTTGTAAGCAATAATAATACTAACCATTTCATGTGTCTGTTATTTCTTTACAATCAAATACAGTATATGCTCTATATGTATTAACAAACTCTTTATCAAATTCTTTTAATAGCATAGTTGAGTATTCGTATCCATGAATAGCACATTCAGAATATGTATTAAAATTTACTATTGGGGTTGGCATAATTTTACATTCGTTGCCTGCAATGTGACTGCATATATACATTAACATTACAAATTTCATTTTAGTATAAGTTTAACTATTGATTTTTCATTTAAGTATATTTCTGTTTCTGCCATAGATTTTATACATTGATATTCTATATGAGATTTTGTTTCACGCATGGCAACCCTTTTGCCTTTAAGGCAGTCAGACATAGAGTTTTGTATTCTATGTTCTTTAATTTCTCCGTTGACTATCATCAACAAAGCTATTACCATTTCTGTCATTAATGACTCCCATTAGCTCTAACTTTATCTTTTATTATTTCTATATCTGCTAAAGCTTTTTCTAATTGTTTTGTTACAAATTCTATATTGACTTTATTATGCATCATATCTTCTATTCTTATTTCAATTTTTTCTACAGTTTTATATAAATCTTCTAGAAGCATAAATTGTTCTTGGTCTGTAGGCAATTGTTCTGACTTCTTAAGTAGATCAGCTTGAAATAACTCACGTGATGTTTCTAAACTTGTCAATCTTGCAGTCACCTCTGTGTATGCAAACACACCCATAGCAACTGCTATAATAATACCAATCATATTTTTCATTGGCATACTTACAGATGTATTTTCTGATATCTTCATTTCTTTTTTCTTTTGCATTTACATCTAGGTGCAAATAAAGTATTCATCCACTCAGTATAGCGATCTAATATATCGCAGCACTTATATATAAACCTATCTAACATTAGGTTTTTTTATTGGTATAATTTCTTTATCTACTTTATCAAATTCTTTTGTCATCTTAGCTTCTTCTCTAAGTCTTTGCTTTTCTAAATCTTTCTCTTTTTTTTCTCTGTCTTTCATACGCTTAACGTACACATTATAGTCTGGTCTTTCATGATCATACTTAGACCATAAAGCCATAGCTTCTGCACCAATTTTACCATCAATAGGACAAACAGTACCTGCTTGTATCATTGCTTCAAAGACTCTTTCATCTTGACACAAAATTGCAACAGCTGCTACACGCATACCAAAGTCATTAAGTATTCTAGATAACTTTAATCTTTCACAGTTTTTATCAATAAAATGTTTTCCACCACTAATACCAAGTCCAAATGTTTGTACTCCTAAAGATCCACCTACTGCACATACGTCTTGTGTCATAGAATTATAAGATGGTGCTGATGATGTTGGGGGTGCTGACCGAATATTTGAATTACTTGTACTATTAGTAGTTGTATTAGAACTAGATCCAGATTCATATGTGGTTGCTCCACCCGTATATCCACCTTCAATACTTGTGTTGGATCCACTAACATTAGTTTGTGTTTCTGCAGGATATGCAGGTTCAACAAATAATGCTAACATAGTTATTAGTATAATTAATATACCTGTAAAATAATAATTCATATTAATACCCATATTATTTTTTATACCCATACCCTGTTTGTTTATTACCCCATAGCTTTTGCCATGACCATACATTTAACTTACTTGAATAATGATTAATAAACAACAGTATATACTTCATTACTTTTTATTATTTTTAAATATTTGTGTACCTTTTATACCATAGATGCTCGCTACGACAAGAATCCATAAATTTGTAAACCAGCTCGGCAGCTGTTGGAACTGTTCAAAGAACTCTTTTATTTTAGCAGATGCACCTGGATCGTCACTAAAGACCCCATAGGCAATCACTAATATCGGCAGCGTTAATACGACCAAAACGAACTCGTCTTTCCAGTCCGACTGTCTAGATTCTAAAAGTTTGCCCTGATAAGATTCCTCACCACGAGCCATCTTTTCCGCATGCATATATTGAGCATCCGCCATACGCATCTGAGTCTCTTTCTTTTTTTTGTATATATGAGTACCAGCATTTAATGCTAATTTTATTGCACTAAACCACATACTATACTATTATAGCACCTAATACGAAACCTGCAACTGCACAAATGACGCAGTGGCTATGCTTATCCCATAATTCTATTGCTTTATTTTTAATGTTTTCCATATTATCTCCTATTATGTATTAAAAAAATTGTATATACCACCTACAGCACTTGCAATTATAATAAGTACCCAGACGGCTCCTTTGCCTTTATTAATATCAGCTCTTAAACATTTAGTTTCACTTCTAAGTTCTTTTATTTCTTTTACTAAGAAATCTATTTTAACTTCTGTAGCTGATTTTCTAGCCATTAATTCTTTCTCTTGTTTTGAGTTTTTAATTCTATAAGCCCACCAAATGCACCACCTAAAGTATCACTTAAAAGAAAATCTAAATCCATACCTGCTATAGCTTCAAAGTATGTTTGTAACATTAAATTTTCTCCAGCTAATATTTGATTCATTGCGATTCTTTTTTCTTCACTACTCATATCAGGGGCTATCTCTATAAGTTTTCTTTTTGCTCTAAGCTCATTTACTTTATTTAAAATTTCTTTATATGTACCCCCCATAGAAGAATACTCTTCAACTTCTTTAGATTGTACAGGTTCATTATTATCTATATTAGTAATTAAATTATCAAAAATTTTTATTAAAGATTCATTTATTTCTTTTGCATTATTTAAATTAGTTACATCTAATATACCTAATTCTTTAGCTCTTTTTTGTATTCTAAACCATTCTTTGTGATAAAAAGAATTTTTAATAGTTACATTAGATTGAAATCTATTTGTTACAATAGTCCAAGGTTCTAATATATTAAATTTCCTACTTGATTTATCTGCTTTTGCTTTAACTATATTTAATCCTTTTTCTTTAACTTTAAAAGGATCTATCTTTTCAAATTTGCTGCCTTTATCACTTGCTTCAAAAAATATGTCATTTACAATATCAAATGGATACTGTAGTATACCTGTTGCATAAGCACCTATTAAATAATCTATATGAATTGGACTTAATAAATAATCTTTTTCAGCACCAGGTTTTTTATTAATTTTAAATACACCTTTTATATTAGATAAAAAATTAGCAAGTTGTTTAGCTATCTCTCTAGTTTGAGGTCTGTATTGTAATGAATCAATTGTTTGTTTTTCATACATACCTAATACTGTAGAGCCTGTATAAAAATTTCTATTAAATAATAATTCTAAAGCTGGATTAACTGCAGTAGGAATAGGTACACTTGGTATTACATTACCTATAGATTGTAAAGCATATCTTAATCCTAACTCAGGTGTTTTTTCTTCAATGCCTTTTACCAGTGCAACTGATATATTTGCAAACATACCTAAGTCATAAGGTTTTGGTATATATATAAAACCATCAAATACATCATTGCCACCTACATTTTTATAAGTTGGTATTACATAATTTAATTGTTTAATTCTTTCATCTAATTGTCTGTACTCTGCTATATCTCTATTTTTAAAATACAGATATATTTCAGGTGCAATAATTGTACCAGCAATTGTAGCTGCTACTCTAGCTCTATCTTTAGCTGTACCCTCAAATGCTAATCTACCTGTTCTATATAAACCTTGAAGACCTGCATTTAAAAACATTGTGTTATTACTTAGTGCTCTTAATTTTGTACTAGACCCTCTCATTCCAAAATCTGTTGAAACTTCTCTTCCAAAAAATCCTGCTGCAACATCACTAAAACCAGCTTTTTTTGCTAATTCATATTCACCCATTCTAGTAGCATATTCAACACGAGATACAAATTCTTTCCATCCTCTCCATCCGCCACCTAGCATTTTACTTAATTTTTTTAATGAGCCTCTGTATAATTTTTGTTCAGTTTTTGAACCAAACTCTGCAAGTTCTTTTGAAGACAAATTAAGAATAGCTTCTGAATCAGCTCTAGAAGAATATCCCATACCAGAAATCATTGCTTTTCTGTATTTGTCATTTAATCTAAATGAATTTATAAAACCTTTAACTGAAGTAAATCCAGGAATAAAACCTAATCCATTTTTATTTACTAATCCAAAAACAGAATTAACTGTACCTGCAAGAGTATCTCTAATAGCATTAAATGCTACAAATGGTGGTGAGTATGTTATTGCTTTTGATGCTGTTCTAGAATACCAAGATATACCTAAAGACTCTAATGATTTAGTAAATGCATTCATTGTATCATCACCAAAACTAACAAATGCCTCATGTAATTCTGGACTTAAGATTTCATACGCAGTTTGTTTTCCATCAACATATACAATATCTATAAAATTCTTTTCTCCAATTTTTTTAAATGTGCTACCAAATACTGCTACATCTAAATTAGGTAACTTACCTTCAGAGTCTCCAATAACTTTAAAACCTGCGTCTTCATATCTTTTTTTAATTGATGCACCTACAGCTTTTTTATTTTCAACTACATAATTAGTTTTTCTAATAACTGCATCTTTATCTAATTTTTTTAATTTTTTTGCTTTATTAATCATTTCATATAAAGCAATTTTAGCACGATTTCTATCAGCACCATTTATAGCTTTGTAAACATATGTTACTAAATTATCATATAAATTTACATCACCTTCTAGTTTTGTTTTAGCTAATTGTTTTCCACCAGGTCGACTAGGTTTAATTAATTTCTCTGTCTGTTCTTTTAATGAACTAACAATAGCTGAACCTTTACCTGTTGTTCTGTATAAAGGTATAAAAAATTCATTTGCTTTTAATATTTTACTAGCATCTTCTGCAGATAATAGTCCTGACTTTACTTGGTACTCTAATAACTCATCAGTAAATACTTTTAATTTAGTAGCACCATCTTGATAATCCATTTTTCTTTTTAGTACTTCTTTATATTTACTTCGATATTGTGTGGCTGTCATTTCACCATAGTCAATCATTTTTTCAATTTCTTTAGGAGTATTAGGTAATTCATTTTTTAATGATGGATTATTATTAATAAGAGATCTTTGTCTTTTTGCAGCAATATATGCTAAAAAAGTAGGGACTTCACCCATATCATCTAAAGGTTCTAATATTTTTTGTAGACCTAAACTTCTTCCCTTTTGAAATGAAGCTTTACCCATAGTTGCACTAGGTGGCATGTGCACTCCATGTGCAATAAATTCGTGTGCTCTAGTAGATGCAGCAGCAGCCATACGTAGTTGAAAGTATGGCATTAACACTGGATCAACAGCATACTTACCACTTTCAACAGCTGATTTTAAACCAGCAGCTGAACCTTCTACACCTAATAAATTTTTTTGTAATACTTTTACAAAATCATATTGGTCTGCTAAATTAGCACGTAGTGACTGACCAGCAGTATTAAATTTTTTTAAACCTTCATCAGTTAATTGTGCATTATCTTCAACAATTTTACCTACACCTGAAGGTCCATCTTGTATAGCTTTGTCTGCTCTTACATTTCTAAATTTTTGTACACCATATCCAATACCACCTGTAGCAACAAAACTTGTACCTGCTGCTCCTAATGATACTAACATAGTTCTATAAGGATCTAGTTTTTCTCTTAATCCTAATTCTTTTTCAGTTGTTTGTGCTGCAATATCAGCTAAACCAAAACCAACTCCATCAATAACTGATATTGTACCAGCAGTTGCTAATATTTTTTTATTAGCAATTTTAGAAGATACTTCAGCTAAATTCTGTGGATCTAACATTATATCTTTAGCCGCTTCTTGTACTACTTTTTTACCTGCAGCACTTTTAGTTGCAGTCTTTAGAGCTTGCTTTGCAGCAGTGCCTACTACAGCTTTACCTACAAAACCACCAATACCACCACTAATTAAATTTAAAGGATCAAGTAAAGCTATTCCTAAATTTTTATAGAAGCCTTCAAACTTTCTACCACCTTTTTCATAAAAATTAGGAAGCTCACCCCATGTTTTTGTAAGGTAAGCTAGTCTTGCTTTTTGATCTTGTGATACATCTTCTCCTGTTATATATAAAAGTTCTTTTGCTATAGAAGCTGTATTAGCTTGCTTCCAAGTTCTATCAGATATAAATTTATCTATAGCTTCTTTACTACTATATGATTTACCTTCTCTTTCTCCATAGTATTTTTTAGCTACTTCTGCTAAATCTTGATCTTGATAAATAGTATCAAAAGTATATTTGTAAGTATCTTCACCTGAAACACCACTTCTATCAGCAAGAATTATTTCTTTAATATTAGATGCTATTTGTTTTTTTTCTTCTTCTGTTTCACCTGTTTTAAATAATAAATCTTTATTTTTTTGAATTTCTTCTTTACTAAGTTTAGCTATTTGCATAGCATTACTACTATTAGTATTCATAGCAGCTTTATTTACTGCTAAATCTCCTTTAGATAGTTGCATATTAAAATGATCCTATACCAAATAATTGTTTATAGTATGTCTTAATTGGCATTGGCTGTCCACCAACTAATATTTGCATATTATCAGGTAAAAAGTCAATATAAACAGCTTGTAATTGTTTTGAATTTTGTGTAGCAATTTCATTTTGAAATGCATCAGCTGCGTTTTGACTAATAGTAAAACCATCTACTACATCACTTTTAACTTTAGTTATACCTGGTCTAACTAGTTTTGCTTTAATAAAATCTTTTTCTGTTAAATTATTATCTGTATAAAAACTATTACTAAAATTTATATCAGTAGCTTTCATTACTCTAAAGCTCATGTTTTGAGCAATTTCTGTAGTGTCTATACCATACCCTATAAATCTTGTAGATATAGGACTTATAATATTTTCTACAATATCGTTATTTGATCTCGCCATTAAATTAGATACATCTACTTTACCATCATCAGTTGTATATTCTAATGCGTATTGTTTAGCATTATCTTTAATAGCTAACACCTGATTCCTAAATCTAGCAGGGAATATAATACCACTACCATCTGGTGCAAGTGTAATATCTTTTGAATTTAAAATTCCTGCAATAGCCCTATCTTGATTTATTACAGTTCCAATATCTACAGGTGGTATATAACCTACTCTTTCAGAAAGAGATTGTGAAGCTCTAATTGCTTTAGGCTGTACATCTACATTACCACCTATAGCTTCTTCTGCAGCTAAATTAAATGTTGCCCCTGTTTCTTTTGTAATTCTATCACCAAATAAAAACTTCTGTGCTTTTTCTATTCCTGTAGGTTTTGGTAATTCTTCATCACCTGATAAATATAAATCAGATACATTTTTAATAGCACCTTTATTTAAATTCTTTGCTGCCCAATCTTTTTGATTTCCTAGTTCAGTTGTTGCTCTAGTATAGTCCTCTTTAAATATACTATCAAATAATTTTTTTTCTTTTAATGTTTTAGGATCATCAGCATCTGTATATAAAAAAGATTTTTTATCATCTGTTAATGTTAAATCTTGTAATCTTTTTACTAAACCTTTAGGCATACTTTCTGTTACATAATTTACAACTTTATTAGTATCAACATTATTTAAAAATCCATTTTTAGCAGCAGCTTCTGCAACTGTAGTACCTAATGCACTTTCAACAGCAGCATAGTTTGCATTCTGTAATTCAATAGCTTTATTATTTAAAGATAATTTTTCATTATATTTTTCAGAAGCAGCATCAATAATTTCACCTGCTGTTTCATCATACTCATCTGCAATTTCTTGTCTTTTAATTAATGCACCTGATGCAAAGGGTACTAAAAATCCTGATAATGCCATATTACATTGCTCCTTCTAATTGTGAATTTACCATTTCTTCAGACTGTTCCATTTCTTCCATAGGTTTTTTAGCCATAAGTCCTGGTCCTTGCTCCTCTGGTTCTGGTAAATCTTGTTGTATATCTTGACTAATTGATTGTAATTCTTTATTAGCAGCTTTTAATTCTGCCATATCTTTTAAAAACTTGTTATTAGATAAATCTTCTAGAGATAATTTTAATTCTTTTACACCTGCTCTAATACCTATTGCAGATACTAGTTTCATTAAAGGTTCAACAATCATAAATCCTACATCAGGAGTAAACTTACCTTGCATAAATCCACTAAATGTCATAACTCTTACAATAGCTTCTACTGGTACACCAGCATCTAACATTGCAATTACTTGTTCAGCCATTTCCCCAGTAGTTAATTTATCATATAAATTATCTATAACTTGTTCTGGATCTGTGTATTGTGGTGGATGCTCCCAAGGGTAATTACCTGGCTCATCAGTTAATGACTGACCTGGTATTGGTGCATCAAACGGATTGTATTCTGAGTCTGTAAAATTATCTTTATTTTTCATATTATCCTGTTTGTTTTGCGTAGTATTTAGCTTGTGCTAATCTTAATGCTTTAGCATGATACTTATCTAGTACTGTTGACATTTTAGTTGTAGTGGGACTTCTTACTGTACCTGCAGTAAATCTTAAATTTGTTCCTGGGTTTTCTACTCTGCCTCTTCTTGAAAAAAATTTTTTACTTTCAAGACTATCCATCATATTAAGATAGTTAGCAAATTGTTGACCTCTATCTTGTTTACTTTCTTTTAATCGTTTTTTTAGTTTTTTAAAATAACTATCTTCATTAGTAGCCATTATACCCTCTTAAATTTATTGTTAGTATTTACAGTAGTATTACTAACTGTTTTCATATTGTAATTTTCTTTAGGTCCTATACCTTTAATAGCTTCTCTAACAAACTTTTCATTTTTTTTAGCAGCTCTATTAAATATATCTTTTAGTCTATCTGTTATCATTTATTATTCTCCTTAATCTCCTAAAGCAGCAAATGCTTCCATACCAAACTGTCCTAGTAAAGCATATAGTGAAGCTTTCTGTGCACTGTTTTGTAAATCAAAAGATGTTGTTCTTTCTAATGCAGCAATTGCTAAGTTGTGATCTCTATTAGCTGTATTTTGTGATGATGTCTGTACCCACGATGCCTCATCTCTCCATTGCTGCCATAAGCCAGACATTGCAAAGTTAGATAAGTTTAATAAGTTTAATGCATTAGTTTCATTAGCTGCATTTACAGCTGATGTATTTGCAGTGTTAATTGATCTTCTCCATACAGCATTTGATTGATCTATAACTCTTTGATTTTCAACATTAAATCTACCTCTTGCATCTTCAAGAGTTGTATTAAATTGATTGATAGCTGTTTCTCTTTGAGCATTAGAATCTGCTAAAGCTGTTGCATTTTTTGCATTTAATGCTGAAACTTTATTAGCTTCTGCATTTGTATACTGTGCCATTGCATCTAGTCGTTGTGCATTTTGTGTTTGAATATTAGAATTTAGTGAATCATAAAATTGATTAACTTGATTTTGGCTTGTAGCATTAAATTGTAATGCAGCATTTCTAGCTGCTTGATCACTTAATAATACCTGTTGTTTAGCATGCATATTTTGCATACTAGCTTGTTGTGTATTAGATAAGTTAGCCATATCCATTTGTAAATATGACTGTGCATTTACTACTGCTGCCTGTTGGTTATTAGCTAAATTTTGAAATATAACTTCTTTATAAGTTTGTGCATCTTGTTGTGCTATTGGTATAGATGATTTTAATATACCTTCTGCTAATGCTTCAGCTAACATTGTAGAAGCACCTAATCCTCTAGCTTGCATAGTTGCTTTTGCAGCTTCTGCAGCTCCTCTAGCAAATGCAGGTAATGGCGAACCTTGTGCTAAAGATGTTTCTATATCTGAAGATATACTTGCTAACTGACCTTGAACTGTTGCTTTAGGATCTAAACTTGCTACTGATTGTTGAGCAGCTGTCATAGGAGCTGTTACACTACCTGTAGCTCCTGTCATACTTGAGGCTGTACCTACTACATCCCCAGTGTAAGATCCAGGAGTTTGTGCTGTAATTCCACCAACACTAGTTGATGTGGGTGCAGCTGCAGCTGTAACTGTAGGTGCGGTTGCACTTCCAGCTTGTGCTGCTAATGTTCCAGTAACTCCAGGAGTTGTTAATAATTCATTACTCTGTACATTTTGAGCTTGTGGTGATACTGAAGTATTAGCTGCTAATGTAGGAGTACTTAGTAAAGAGTCAATTAAACTAACAGCTTTTTTTGTAGCTGTTTGTTCTGACTGTGCTGGTGCTAAAGCACCTGTAGGTAAAGTCTCTGCCATTGTTTATCTTCCTTGTCTATTATATTTTTTAAATGTTGATCGTTTGTTTAAATTTTTTCTATGTCTTCCTGGTCTTTTCTTAGGTTTTGCTCTTGGTATAAAATGTAAAAAGTTTACTTTAGCCATCTATGATAAATCGAATTCTTTTGTAGTATTAGCACCTGCATCTGTCCACTCTTCAGTTGCAGCATCAGCACCTCCAGGTGATTCACCTGTAGAATACATAGCTAAACTTGTATTACCATGTCCTCCTCCACCATATCTAGCTGTAGATAAATCTGTTGTTTCAGTCCAAGACGTTCCATTCCATTGTTCTGTATTTGCTATATTGGCTGTTGTATAACCTCCAAAAACTATAGTATCTGTGTTAGTTCCTGAAGCTGAACACGCAGCAATTCTTCTTCCAGTATTTAAATCTCCTACTTCTGTCCAACTGCTTCCATTCCAACTTTCATTTACTGCTAAATTATTTGGTGGAGCATATCCAGAAGAAGCTAAAGCTGCTGTTGTTGTTCCTGTTCCTGCTACATAACTTCTACCTGTGTTTAGGTCTGCCAATTCTGTCCAGCTACTTCCATTCCAAGATTCATTAACTACTTTATTTGATGACCCAAGAAAACTTAATGCAGCAGTTTGTGTTCCACAAGAACCTTGGTTTTGATTAGCAGCATTTAAATTTGCAATTTCTGTCCAACTAGACCCATTCCAAGATTCGTTTGCAGCTGTACCAGGTTCTCCACCAAAACCTAATGCTGCTGTATAAGTACCAGCACTACCTATACCATTTCTACCTGCGTTCAAATCTGCAACTTCTGTCCATGATGATCCATTATAAGATTCTGTTTCAGTTTTAGCTGGGTTAGGTTGTCCTCCAAATATTAAAGCTGCGGTTTGAATACCTGCTTCTCCAACAAGAACTCTAGCTGTGTTTACATTTCCACCACTAGCCCAAGCTCCTGCAGTTGTCTGTGAATTAGCTCTTAATTTTTGATCTGTTGAGTTATACCAAACCTGTCCATTAGCTGGGTTATCAGGATTAGATGCTACAGTTTCAATATTAACTCCATGTATATCTTTGTAATTTGCCATATTAATCTGTGTCTACTGTTTTAAGTGTTTTACCTTGATTCCATTCTTCTACTGCTTGAGTATTTCCTCCAGGAATAGAACCTTGATAAGCAAGTGCTGCAGTAGCAGATCCTGCTGCCCCATGAGCAAATCTAGCAGTATTCATATCAGCTATTTCTGACCAACTTGCTCCATTCCAATCTTCTGTTAAATCATGATAAGTTGCATGGTTTAAACCACCAAAAGCTATTGCTGCACCAGTACTTGTTCCACTTCCTCCTGGTTGCATTCTTGCAGTATTTAAATCTCCTACTTCTGTCCATGCTGAACCATTCCATAATTCTGTTAAAGCAACACCAGCAGGTTCAGGTGACCCTGCAAAAACTAATCCATCAGTGCTAGTACCTGCACCATTTAAACCATACCTACCTGAATTTAAATTTGCAACTTCAGTCCAACTACTTCCATCCCATATTTGACAATTAGCTTTTGTTGGAGAAGGTACTCCTCCTACTGCTAATCCTGCTGTTGCTGTACCAGTTCCAGTACCAGTTCCTACAGCTGTATTTAAATCTCCTGTTTCTGTCCATGATGATCCATTCCAAGATTCATTAGTTGTTAAATATGATGAACCATTATAACCTCCAGCAACTAGAGTTGCTGTATTAGTTCCTATTGAAACTGAACTTTGTTTTGCTACATTTAAGTCTGCAATTTCTGTCCAAGATGTTCCGTCATAAGATTCTACATTATCAATCACACCTGTTCCTCCAGTAGCAAGTGCCGCTGTTTGAGTACCTTGTGTTCCATGTCCTCTATTAGCTACTGCTGGTGTATTTGTGTTAGCACCAGTAGACCATGCAAGAACCGCTGCACCAGCACCTTGCCATTCTTCAGATGCTGCTATTCTATTGGTTCCATCATTTCCTCCAAAAGTTAAAGCTAATGATGTTGGTGCTGTTCCTGCACCCATATTAGCTTTTCTACTAGAGGATAAATTATTTTGTTCTGACCAACTTGTTCCATTCCATAATTCTGCATTTGCTGTTGCAGGTTCGCCCCCCATAACTAATGCATCTGTAGAAATTCCTGAAGTACCATGCTGTTGTCTTCCAGTATTTAAATTATTTACTTCAGTCCAACTACTTCCATTCCAAAGTTCTGTATCCGCTACTGTAGGTGGACCTCCACCAGAAATTAATGCTGCTGTATTGTTTGCAGAATGTCCTCTTCTACCTCTTTTTGTAGTATTTAAATCTGCTACTTCTGTCCATGATGTTCCATTCCAAGTTTCAACAATGTTTGTATTACTACCTGTTGTACCAGCACCAATTATAGCAGATGTTATTATTCCACTTCCTGCACCATCTTGTCTTGCAGTATTTAAATCATTTACTTCTGTCCAACTTGTTCCATTCCAAGATTCTGTTGCTGCTGTCACGGGATAACCACCAATTGCTATGCCCGATGTACCATCAGCTCCTGCACCCATTACACCTTGTCGTGCAGCGTTTAAATCATTTACTTCAGTCCAACTTGTTCCATCATATAGTTCTGTTGATGCTGTATCAGGAGGTGTTCCTCCAAACATTAAAGCTGATGTTTGTATTCCAAATCCTCCTCCAGATTGTCTTGGTGTATTTATATCACCACCAGTTCTAAAAGAACCAGCAGTGGTTACATTTGGTGTTTCAAACTGTAATACTTTATTAGTTTTATCATACCATACTTGTCCTTCAATAATATTATCAGGATCAGTGGTATAAGATTTTACCTTAATACCATGTATGGTTTTATAATCAGACATTTAATTCTATGCTTCTAATGTAATATCTGTAGGTTTAGCACCTAATCTTTCAATCTTTTCATCAGATGATTCACCTTCAACATTGTTATTATCCCATGCTGTTTTAGCAGCATTAACTTCTGTAGTAACAATTGCTTGTGCTTCATCTTTAGTTTTAACTGCTCCAGCAACTTTTGCTATCCAAAGATTAGCATGTTTGTTGTATGCAGGAACTTGCCAGACGTTTCCAGGAAAACTTTTAAAAGTTATTCTGTAGGATTCGTCATAATCAATAAAACCTTTGCCCCAGTTTGTTGCTACACAATATTGATATGTATTTGCCATTTATTATTCTCCTTATTAATCTGTTAATACCTTAGTTAAAACTGAACTTCCACTCCACTCTTCTGTTGCTGTTGTTGGAGATCCAGTATTTCCACCAAAGGCTAATGCATTTGCACTTGTTCCACAACTACCCATTGATCTTCTTGCTGAACTTAAATCTGAATCTTCAGTCCAACTTGAACCATTCCATTTTTCTGTCTCTGCATCTTTAGTATCCGAATGATTTCTTCCTCCAAAAGCTAAAGCTGCTGATTGAAGACCAGCACCTCCTAATTCTCCACGAGCAGTATTTAAATCTCCAGTTTCAGTCCATGCAGAACCATTCCAAGATTCGTTTGCTCCTGTTACTGCAGTACCTGTTTCTCCCCCAAAAGCTAAAGCTGCTGTTGATGTGCCTGCATCTCCTAAACCTTTACGAGCAGTATTTAAATCTCCTACTTCGGTCCAAGCTGATCCATTCCAAAGTTCTGTTTCATCTTTTAAACCTGAACCATCATTTCCACCAAAAGCTAAAGCAGCTGTATTACTTGATCCTGCACCGCCCAAAACAATTCTAGCAGTGTTTAAATCTCCTACTTCAGTCCAAGACGAACCATCCCAAGTTTCTGTAAGATTTCTGTAATTAGCACCTGGTGGAGATATTCCACCAAAACCTAAAGTTGCTGTGTATGGTGCATTTATTGCTGATCCCATACTTGCTCTTGCAGTAGTTAAGTCAGCAACTTCTGTCCAAGATGATCCATTATATTGTTCTGTATTACCAACAGGAGCACTGGCTGATGGTGCATATCCCCCAAATCCTAAAGCTGCTGTATATATTCCAGATCCAGCTATATTTTCTCTTGAAGTATTTAAAGTACCACCAGCAGACCAAGCACCAATTGGTTGACCTGCACCTGTAAATTCTTCTGTAGCTGCAACATAAGATGGTGACTGACCAGGGGCATCACCGCCACAAGCTAAAGCAGCTGTGTTGTTAGCTGCTGTACCACCAAGTGTTTGTCTTGCAACATTTAAATCTGTGTCTTCACTCCAGCTAGTCCCATTCCATAATTCTGTTTTACCTGTTTTAGGTTCTCCTCCTGCTGCAAAAGCTGATGTTGAAGTTCCTCCAGAACCCATTGTTATTCTGGCTGTGTTCATATCTGCAACTTCTGTCCAAGCAGAACCATTCCATAATTCTGTAACGGCTGTTTCAGGAGCACCTCCAAAAGCTAAAGTAGCAGTTGAAGTTCCAGCACCACCTAATTGACTTCTTGCTGTATTCATATCTGCAACTTCTGTCCAAGATGATCCATTCCAAGTTTCTGCATCTGCGGTTACCGATGGAGCTCTACCACCCATAGCTATAGCTGCTGTAACTAATCCAGCAGAAGCAAGTCTGCTTCTACCCAAATTTAAATTTGCAACTTCAGTCCAAGATGAGCCATCCCAAGTTTCTGTGTTTCCTGTAAATCCAGGTGCATTTCCACCCATAGCTATAGCTGCCGTATAAGTTCCTGCTCCATCATTTCCATATCTAGTATCATTTAAATCTGCAACCTCTGTCCATGTTGAACCATCATAAGATTCTGTTTTTCCTGTACGACCTCCTGGATCTAAATTTCCACCAAAATTTAATGCGGCTGTTTTTATTCCTGCAGTTCCAAAGTTGTATGCTCTAGCAGTATTCATATTAGCAGCAGTTCTCCATGCACCTGCTGAAGTTATGTTTGGAAATCTATATGAAAAATTACGATTTGTACTATCATAAAATAATTCACCAGTTTTTGCACTAGTTAAAATCCCATCATTACTACGAACAGTAGTGCCGTGTATATCTTTATAGTCAGCCATTATTTACTCTTTAGTAACCAGCCTTGAGTTGAATCTGTAAATACTAAAGTGTTTGCTGCTCTTTCTACAGATACAGTTAAATCCTCATCTGCACCATGTATTTTAGAACTGTTTCTACCTATTGTTAAATTGTTAGTATCAAATGTTCCTGCATAGTCTACAAATGAAACCTCATCACCAATGTCTGGTGAAGCTGGGAGTGTTAAAGTAAATGCTGCACTTGTTGTATTACAAAATACACCTTGTCCTGCTGCTGCTGTAAAATCTCCTGTTTTAACTGCTTGCCATGATGTACCACCACCAATGTATGTTTTAATATCTGTCATTGCAACTTGAACCATCGTACCATTGTCGTTTAGTACAACTCTGTCCGCATCTGCAACTGTTGTTGAAGTAGCTGATGTATTACCATCAACTATATTTAATTCTGCTGCTGTAGAAGCTATGTTAGTTCCACCTATATCTAATGTCGTTACAGAAATTTCTCCTGCAACTGTTAGCAAGCCATCTGCTACTGTTAATAAATCAGTATCATCTGTATGACCAATTGTAGTACCATTAATTAAAACATTATCTATGTCTAATGATCCACCACTAATTAATCCTGTAGTTGTAATTGTAGATGACCCTGTATCAATATTACCAAATCCTGAAGTAATTGATCCAGAATCTAAAGCACCTGTTGTAACAATACTAGAACTTCCTGCAACTACTCCATAAATTGAACCAATACCTGTACCATTAATTGTAATAGCATCTGCTTCTAAAGTTCCATCTATATCTGCATCTCCAGATATATCTAATTCAGTTGCTATAACCTTGTCATTAAATGTAGCTGCACCTGCAGCACTACCATCAAGTGTAAGCATTGTAATATCAGAACTGTTATCTGTACCTTTAAATATAATATCAGAATCATTTGCAGCTGCATCAATTGTAATATTACCTGATGAAGTTGTAAGATTAACTGCTGCATCACCAGCTGTTAAATCATCTGCTGCTGAAGAAACACCAGCAGTAAAATAGGTTTTCATTCTAGATGCAGTAGTTTTTCTATTTGTACCACCTGCACCATCATCAACTATAAATAAATCAGCATCTACAATTGCTGCACCAATATCAGTTCCACCATCAATATCTATTGAGGCTAAAGGTAAAGTTCCTGTATCTCCTGTACCTATTAAAGTTCCTGAAGCTGTTGGTAAAACTAATACAGCACTACTAGAAGCTGAGTGCGGAGCTGATTGTAAAGTTTGAGCATGAGCATTACTTGACTCACAATAAAATTTAATTTTAGAAACTGTTCCACCATTTTTTAAATCAATAAGACCAGTTTGAATATCTACATTACCATCAAGTCTAACAACACCAGTTCCATTAGGTGTTAATGCAATATTACCATTTGATGTTGATACTAAACTGTTACTATTAACATCTAAATCACCACCTAATTGTGGTGTAGTATCTTCAACTACGTTTGATATTGCACCTGATGTAGCTAATCCTGCTACAATAGTTGATCTTGCAATTTTTTTAAGTCCACCACCTGAAGTATCTACTGCTATAAAAACATCATCATTAGCAACTGTAGAAATTTCAGATAAACTACCTGCAGCTATTGAATTAAAGTTTGTACCATCTGCAACTAATAAATTACCTGCAGTATTTGTACCCATAGTAATATCATCACCAGTTACAGTAAGATCTCCACCTACAGTAACATTACCTGTAGTTGTAATAGTATCTATAAATGCATCTTTCCATCTAACACCTGTAGATCCTAAATCTACATCACTATCAGATTGTGGTCCAAAAATATTATCACCAAGATAAACTTGTTCTACGTTTGCTGCATAAAAATGAATTTCATCTGCAGTTTCAAAATCTATTTTAGTTTGATCATCTTCACCAATTTTAATATCAGTTGCAAGTAAAGATGTAATAGTTGTTTGTGCAGCACCTAAAGCAAAATCTAAGGTATTGTCACCATCTTCATAACTAACTGTGATACCTGTTTCTGTATTAGAAGATACCATAGCACCGACTGTATCAGAAATAGTTTCTGCTAAAGTAGTACCAGCAAGAGTTAAAGCTCCTGATATATCTACAGCACCATTAATATCAATAGTAGTAGCTGCTATTTGTATTTCTGTATCTGCAACTAAATCTAATTGACCATCTGCACTAGAATTAATATATATTGCAGTATCTCTAAATTGTAATTTTTCTGTAGTTGTTAATAATAAATCATCTGAGAATTGAAAGTAATCTTCATCTTCCATCCACGTAAGAACACCATCTGCTGATTCACCATCAAATGTTACAGCAATATCTGTCCCTGACGTAGCATCACCAATAGTGATTGCTGTGCCTAATAATTTTGTAATTGGTCCACCTTCTGCAGCTGTACCATCGTGTGTGTGCCCTGAGCTTACAGCAAATGCAGCAAGAATTTGATTAAATTCTGCATTTATATCTGATGCTTCAATGACTCCACCATCAACAATAGCTGATGAACTCTGTCGTGTGTATGTTGCTCCCATTTACCTTCTTCCCCCTGGTGTAAACTCTAATTGAAACCCTTTAATTGCAAAGGGTGCGTTTGTACTTGTGTCTGTTATTTTTAATGCTACGGAAAAACCTGATCCTTCTATTGATTCTCTTGTAATAGGAAGATCTCCTTGACCATAACCTGATGTTCCAAATATACCTGTTCCATAATATGCACCACTAGCCGATGAGTTTAATTCAATTAAACCTGGTTGAGGAGTATTTATATCATCATAATTATATCTTACAAATAAACTAGAACTAACAACACCTTCTGGTTCCCAGTTTAAATTTACTCTTTCCATTGATTTTCTAATACCTGCATCTCCCATTGTCATATCGGGAGATCTATATGTAGCATCAATAGCACTTGTTGAACTTGCTGTTGTAAATACATTACCTGATTCTTGTAAATAAATATATCCATCATATCCACCATGAACAATTGTTTCTATATTATCTATATAATCAGAATCACAACTTGAAACTTTTAATCCTTTTATGTCTGCATATTCAAATCCTAATTGTCCTGAATTTGGATTTGTTTTAATTACAGCTAGTAAACCTTTTTGACTACTTTCTAATCCAGCAGTTTTTGGATAAAATAATCTATACTGAGATTTATTTCTAACAACTGTTGCAATAACATTATCATATGTAATTTCATTAATTCTTTCTTGTACTTGTTTTGAAATAGTACCTAGTTCAACGTCACCAATTCTTTCTGTACCTGCAATAGTTCTTAGTCCATCAGCTGCAAGAAATATAAGGTCACCACCTAATTCTTGAATAGAATGATGAGCTATTGTACCAACGTTTTTAGCTACTTCAGCTAATGCAAAATTACTAGAACTTGTTCCTGTAAGTTTATAAATTTTTCTTTGGCAAAATACAAATAATTCATCCCTAAATACTTTTAATCCTGTAACAACATCACCAACTTTTATTTCTCCTGCACCTGTATCAAAATCATCTTCTGTAAATGGACCAGAAAAAATAATACTATGTGTTGCATTTGACATACCACCATAAAATACATGATTAGCAAATGTTTTAACAAACTTAGGATTAGTAGGTGCACTTCCACCACCTGTTGCATTTATTACATCTACCGAAAAACTTGTATTAACTGTAAATGCTGCAGCCTCTCCTGTTGCTATTATAATTTTACTTGTTCCATCAAAATTAAATTTGTCAAAATCATATGTATGTGTTGTACCTTGACTAGTTGCAAGTGATGTCCATGATCCACTTGTATCACCATAAGATACTGTACCACCTCTAGCTACAATAATTTTATCATTAAATATTGCAGACATTTGTATTCGTTCTGTACTAGCAGATACTTGAGGTACTATTGTAGAATTATATTTTGTAGTTCCATTTAATCTTCTATATCCACCTTCTGTTGATGGTTCAAAATTTATTAATTGTAATGCTTCACCTGGAGCCATATCATAAACATCTTTGTTTAAAACTAAACCACCACCGCATGTTGCATTAAAAGGTTGAATGTCAGAAGTATTTGGCATTACTTATTATTTATTTCTTTTATTATATATTTTATAAAATTCTGTTATTTCTTTCATAGAACTTCCAGGAGGTAATATTTTTTTTAAATTAATTCCTTTTTTAACTGCTGCTTCATATTCTTTATACTTAGACATATTAAAAGTACTTCCTGCCATTTCCATATTTTTAACATCTCTTTCAACATTTTCAGCTTGTGCTTTTTCTGAAAATTTAGGATGTTCATTAGAATATTTTTTTTCTTTGTTATCTGTTAATGCCATAATTTTCCTATTAGTTTGTTACTATACCAGAGTATCCTGCAGTAATTCTTGAGTCTTTCATATACTCTTGTCTTGATGCATAGTCTACTCTTAATAATTTTAATTTTCTTTGAAAGTCTCTATCTGCTAATGTAGCATGTTGAGGATCAGATCTTAACATGTATGTATAATATTTAGCTCTATCTACAATTAAAGGTCTAAATCTATCTGGTAAAGATAATGTATCACCATGTGCTGATAATTCTGTATGTGTTTGATAATAATCATATTCAATTGAATAATCATCTGCATCTGGAATAGGGCTTAACCCATAACTAGAGTAGTTTGGTTTTCTGTATACATATACAGGCACTGCATATGATCCTTCATTATTATCTGAATCTACTTTTTTAAATCTTTGTAACCAATCATCATACGAAATATATTGTAATTTTCTAGGTACTACATCATCTCTAGAAACTCTAATATAGTCAATATCTAAATTAGTTGAGGTACTAGTATTATTTAAAGTTATAAATGTTGTTTGTGCTGTTGCTGTAAATGTTGTTTCAAATACTTTACCTGCACCAAAGTTAGTAACTGTTGCTGTAGTATTTAAATTTTGAGTTCCTTCTGCAGCTGTACCAACTTGAATTTTTAAAGCTTGACCTACACTTACAGTATCATAAAATTTTAATTGTAATTTATATATTTTATTAACTGTAGTTGATATTGATTGATAAGCAGCATAATCATTAAGTCTTAATCTTCCATTACCAGTACTTGTATAGGCTGCACTACCCGCACCTGCTATTGTAGTCCAACTATTAATATTAGATGTAAATTCACCATTAGTAATTAATTCATTTGGTTTTAAAAAAAATGAGTCCCAATCAACTTTACGCATATCTGATTCTAATGCATATTCTTGAGCACCCTGTATAGTGCTTACAGATGCAGTCGTATGAAGAGCAGGTATTTCTCCTGCTTCATTATAAATATCATGAATAGCTTTATTAACAAAATTTTTAATAGAAGTTTGTATACCTCTACTAGAACTAAAATTAGAACTTGTTAATGCTACCTCATTTAATTCTTGTAAAACATTGTTAGCTAATGTTAAATATGTTGTACTCATAGTTATTAAGACTCGTTGTTATTATTTTCTGGATTATTGTCTTCAGCAAACTGTTCGCATCTAATTAATAATCTTTTGATACGAGATTCTGCTTCGTTTAATTGTCTCTTCAAATCATCAATCTGTTTTGTTAATGCAGACTTGTCAGATTTGTACTCAGATATTATCTCAA
>Ga0208767_1000275_pt1 | contig 39371 bp, 48 predicted proteins | sample VirMetDEL_Mar_21_FD_184514 | JGI IMG/M metagenome (GOLD analysis project Ga0208767, IMG submission 184514) | Aqueous microbial communities from the Delaware River and Bay under freshwater to marine salinity gradient to study organic matter... | ecosystem: Environmental > Aquatic > Marine >...
ATAGATCGTCAGTACCATCAGGTGCAAAGCTCTTCGTATTCGCTCCGAAGTTTATACCATCATTGTTATACCCCCTCCAATTAGAACCGTCCCAAAGGATAACATTCTTAGTGTCTGTTTCAAATAAAACATCGCCATTCGCTGGAGAACCAGGGCGTGTGCTTGAGGTGCAAGTGCTAAATGTACTCATAATTGTGTTTAAGAATCGTTGTTGTAAATATACCAAGCACTACCGTCCCAAACATACAAATCGTTCGTGTCCGTGCCGTAAGCATTAGTCACTTCTCCGCTAGGATTGCTTGGTGTACTTGCTAGAATGTTAGCTTGGGTGTCTCGTGTGGTTACATTGTAGGTAGCGACTGTGTTTAATATAGTACCTGTAGCGTCAGCTGTAGTGAATGTACTAGAACTAACACTAACTGTCTTACCACTTTGTATTGAAGCTGAGTTAGTTAAAGTGAAAGTAATAACAGTATCTGAACCTGTTGGTAGACTCTGTCCACCTGCTACTGTTAAAACTAAAGTACCTGTTGACTGTGTCCACGAACCACTAGACCCAAAGATTGCAGCTCCTGCTCCACCTACTGTTAACGAAGCATTGTCAGCTGTTTGAGTTCCTTGCATTCCTGTTAAAGTCAAAGTACCACCAGCTGCTATTTCCACTGAAGGTTGAACTGTAAAGGTTATCTCTTCATCTGCACCTATAGCGTTGGTGTCTGTATCTGCTATTGTTAAAGTAGTAAATGTATTAGCAGGAGCTACAGCAGTAGCATCAAAACCATACAAAGCACCAAAGATAGGACGCAGTAAATTAGACGGTTTAGACCTTAGCTGACTCGGTTTATCGAGTTGCTCTGTAAAGATCAAAGACATCTAATTAAAGAGAGTCAGTAGTACCAGTTGCGTATACGCTGTAAGTACCGTCAGTTCTAGCTGATAGGTTACCTCTTATTTGTTCGTAGTGTCCGTGATCGTCTCTAATCATTACAGCACCGTCTGCTGTTACAACTTCAGAGTGAATGACATACCAAGCACCACCGATGTAGGCTTCTATGTCTACCGTACCTCCTGAAGTTACTGATGAAGAAGCGATTACAAAGGTCCAACCCTTAGAACGCTCTACTGAGAATGAACTGCCAGCCCCTGTTGAAGTAACAGATGATAGCAAAGTCTTTTTTGAGAGTGTGCGAAGCATGATGATATATAGTTATGTTGTTATTAAGAAGACATGTAGACACCTGTACCGCCTGAAGTACCACCAAGTGTAGGTCTTGAAGATCGTGCTAACTGTGCTTGTGCTCCTCTTCTTCTCTTCTTAGGCTGTGTTTGTCTAACAGTCTTAGGTGCTTCAGCAACAGGTGGCGGTGGTGGCGGTGGTGCTGGAGGTGGAGGAGGAGGAGGAATATCTGGTGTTGACATACACATAGTTAGTCTTTTGTTAAAATGTTTTGTTGAAGCTGTTCGTTATAAGTTTGTCTAAGGAATCTAATTACAGACACTTGTCCACTTTTAAACCAAACATCTTTTTCTGTGTTCGTCAAGTCAGGACATTTGTCAGGAAATAGTTTCTCTAATCTTTTAACTAAAGTTTCACTTATAGCTGGTAGTAGTTCTTCTTCATTATTCATAGTCATTGTGGTCTGTATTAGTCCATATATATATTGGTGTCATCTCTCCTACATAAGCACATCCTATGTTGAAGTCAAAGTATTCTATTGCTTCTTCCATTGTCTTGTTATCAGGTTCTTGCATCATCTTCTCTAACATAAGTTCTATAGCATATACAAACTTACCTTGTTTATAATCCACACCTATAATAGCTTCATCAAATCCATCCGCTTTTAAAGGTTCGTCATCTTTTATTGGTGCGATCATTTGTTTATGTAACTCCTGTCATCTAGTTCTTGTGGTAAGTTACCTTTATTAATTTGATCCTCTGTCCACAGGAAAGCACTGGCATTCCAAAGTATAGCACCTATGTGATCCTCCTTGTCATCTCCCTCGTTCAACGCTAACAGATGTCTATTCATACTATCTATTAATCTACTTAGTGGGAATCCGTTGTGCCAATTGTTGTCTCCATAGAGTCTGCCTCCATCTTCAAATCGTTTGGCAAGGGATCGAAGGGCGATTGGAGGAATAAGGCTGAATCGTCCTCGTCCAGTAGCCCTGTCACGCTGTGCACCTGTGATGTAATTCTCCTTTTGTCCGTGGTTTGGTAGTTCTTCGGTGTCCATAATTTTGTTATTTGTTTTTGTTTTTTATTGTATTGTTCTTTCCTTAGTAGTCTTGCCATCCAAGCATTTGTTAAAGCATCTTGTTCTGTTTGTCCCTTCTTCTCATACAAAGCAACAACAGATTCCCAAGTGTATCCGTTCGAGTTCAACCATTTCTCAGCTGCAACAGGACCGACTCCTTTTACCCCACTGAATCCATCAGTAGAATCTCCCATCAAAGTCTGTATCAAGTGGAAGTTATCTGCTTCTTGTTCTGTAGGTTCATGGTATTCTTCTTTGTTATAATCGTAGTATATTCCTGGTACTCCTTTGAAGTCCTTGTCTATTGATACGATGATACGCTTGTCTTGTCTGTTAGGTCTTTCAGTAGCTAGGATACTTAACACATCATCTGCTTCTATGTTAGCCCACAACTGTGCGTCTAGTTCATTGATCATCCATTCCTTCATAGGTTTTAAGATGACAGGTAACACTGACTTCCTTCTGTTAGACTTGTACTCAGGGAATAGTTTCCTTCTGAAGTTTGCTCGGTCACTAAGTGCTAACACTACTTCATCTGCTTTGAGTAAGTCCTTGAATTGTTCTATCCTTCCAATGACTCTGTTCTTTGCTACTGCCATGTCTGCGTGTACAGTCCAAAGCTCCTCTTCCCATTGTATATTTTCTTGTGCTATGATTGACGATTCAAATGCTAATACATCTGCGTCAATTAGTATGGTTGTTTTACTCATAGAATATGCTCCAGTTCTCTTGGTATTTTTTATGTTTTGATTTACTATTTGGTAGGATGTTCAACTTCAATGTTAATCCCTTTATGTGTTCTCTCGGTATTAACCACCACATCTTTTCAGGTAACACATAACAACCCACCACATCTATTGAGTCACACATAGCAACCTTTCCGTTACATCCTGTCCCACTATTTATAGTGTATGAATTAGCTGATGACTTCTTACTTGTAGCTTTGATCTGTACCTTTAAAGTACCTGCTGGACAAGTAACAATGAAGTCCCAAGGCATAGGTGTGGTAGGTACATGAGGCTCAAAGTCTCGCTCTAAACATTCAGTAGTAAACCTTGACTCTGCTATTGCTCCGATTCTTTGGGTCTTTGATGAGGGCATAGGAAATGTAAGGTCAACTGTATCGTACAATTCTGCAACCTTCAAGTAGTAATCGTGTTCTAGTGTGTCTCTGCCCATGACTTACCTATCTTGTATTCACCGTCCATAGGACAAAGTAACTTCAAGTCTTTACCTGCTTGTCTAATTGCTTCAACTGCTAACTGTCCGTATGTCTCAGCTAGGTCAGGTTTAACTTCAGCTTGGAACTCATCGTGTATGTTACCTACAAATGTGTACTCTCTACCGTGTGACCAACCTAAATCATTTAGTCTACGGTGTAATGTTATCAAAGCTACCTTCATAACCACAGCACCTGCTGATTGAAGTAACATATTAAGTGCAGCGTGTTCTGATCTGACTGGTAATACTCTACCATCTAGTCCTGTTAAACAAGCAGATCGTCTGACTTTCTCCTCTATCTTTAACTTTAATATCTTCAACGCAGGTAAGTTAGACAGGAACTTCTTCTTTAAGATTGCTCCTTCCTTTGCACCACCATCTACAATCTCTCCTATCTTTGCAGGTCCAGCACCGTACAGGAATCCATAGATGAATGTCTTTGCTTGGTCTCTAGTTTTTAAGTTAGCTGCTTTCTGATTAACCGTGTGTATGTCACCTTCTAATATATTCCTAGCGTACTGACCCTTGTCCCAATTAGCTAGGTAATGTGCAAGCATTCTTAACTCAAGTCCACTAGCATCAACACCTACTAATACATTACCGTTAAGTGGAATGAATAAACTTCTGCACTCCTTTCCGTACTCCGCTCTAGTAGCAGGTACTTGTGCTAAGTTAGGTTTGGAATGTGTACATCTACCTGTGACTGCACCGTTTGTATTGACTCGTCCGTGTAGTCTCTTATCTTTAACTAATTTAAGCCACCCATTCTCGCCCTCCGCCAAAGCTCCTAGTCTTTTTACGACTAACAGATACTCTAGCAGAAGCTCGGCAGCTGGGTGGTTTATCTTTTTAAGAGTAGATTCATCCACCTTTATAGTCTTACCATCTTCACTGACAGGTATCTCATAGCCTAGTTCTTCAAAGCGTTCTTTGATTTGCTTCCTACTACCAGGGTTGAAAGGTATGACTTCCTCCTTTACATCGAGTGGTTCTGCTTTGTTAACTAAGTTCTGTACCATACCTCTTTGTTTAAGGATAGCTTTTAACTTTACTTTAGTAGGTGCGTTAATTACTTCTACTCCATCCATGTGTTCAACAGTCAATGAGTATCCCTTCGGAGTCTTCATCTTCCTGATGGTAGGTTCAAACATAGCTTGTAGTTTATCTTGTAGCTTTGCTCTTAACAGGACTAGCTTTTGTTCTAACACTTCTGCTGCTGGTATATCAAATCCAAACCCTGCTTGTTCTTGTAACCTGATGATGTAAGCGAACCAATGTTCTATGTCTACCATCTTCTTACTAGGTTCTTTACTTAGGAAGTGTTCGTACAAGGTCTTAGTGACAAGGACATCTCGTTCACAATACTTCTTCATCTCTTCATTGTAGCTATCCCAAGCATCTTCGTTCTCTCCGTAAGTAAGCTTTAACATCTTACCCATCCTGTGTCCCCAAGCTTTCAAGCTGTGACTACCAATCATCTTAGGATCAAAGTCCTTTCGCTTGAAGTCATCCTCTCTAAGGTCAGGGTATATACACCTACTCATTATCAATGTATCTTGTACTTGAACTAACGGAGGATAGAAGTCATACAACTTAGCTAACACAGGTAGATCAAAACCTACGATGTTATGTCCTATGATCTTGTCAGCTTTTGCTAACATCCTTGTTCCTTCCTTTATCCCATCACCATTAAAGGTAATCATCTTACCTGCTATTGGATCGTAGATGGATAAGCAATGACAGACCTTGAGGTCACTCAGATTAGTGAAGTCCTCAATGCCATTTGTTTCTATATCAAAGAATAGTATTTTCATATTATTAAAACGGATCGTTACCGTTGGTTGTTGTTGTTTTATCTTTGAATACATTCTCATCTTCCATGTACCTGCCACTGTCTTGATCGTAGTTCAAAGTAGTAGCTAGTCCAGTCTCACCTGAGAATCTATTCTTTAAGACTCTTACTTTTGTTTCGTTATTGTCTTCTTTTTGTTGGTTTCTCTCCAATCCTATTACCATATCACTGAGTTGTGGTATCGAATGACTACCTCTCAGGTCTGATAACCTAGTGACTCCACCCTCTTCATGTCCTCCACCATTCGGTGGTCTTCTAAGGTGAGACACTAACACCATTCCACATCCTGTCTCTTCCACTAAGCTCCTCAGTTGTGTCATCGTGTTATCAATTAACCTGCGTTCATCATCTCCTTGGATACCACTAACCACAATAGATAGATGGTCAAGGAATATCCACTTACATCCTAATCCTTTGCACAGGTACTTGATCTTGCTTAACAAGTTATCACTCTCCGTACTTCCGAAGTGGTCATAGGTATAGAAGTTCTTGTTACCCATCGTCTCATCGAATGCTTGGCGTAACTCCTCCTCCTTCAAATCATTCTCTAAGTGCAACGGTTTATTCAGATGAATGCCCATGATACCAAGTGCAGTTCTCCTTACCGATTCTTCCAGTGCTATGTATCCTACCGTCTCGCCAAGTCCAAGGAGATGGTGACAAACTTCACGACAGAACAAGGACTTACCTATCCCTGATCCTGCACAAAGTGTCACCAACTCCCCTCTCCTCAGTCCGTGTGTCATGTTATTAAGTGAAGCATACGGATAAGGCTGACATTCAGAAGTATCCTCCTTTATAACAGCTTGCCATATCTCCTCACCACTTACTATCCCATCAGGTCTGTACTCTCTAGCTTGCCACAGACAATTCACCAACTCCTCGCTACGCTTTGCCACTAACATATCATTAGCATCCTTCAAAGGTAGTTCTGCAATGTACGCTTTACCAGGAGTCAGTAGTGCAGCACATTTTGCTGCTCCATCTCTTCCTGGGTCATCGTTATCAAAGCAGAAGATTACCTTTTCAAAGGACTCTAACCAATCGATAGCTTGTGACACATACTTCTTTGCTCCACCTGCTCCGTTAGGTACAGATACTACAGCCCATTTGTTTCCGAAAGCTTGACTAACAGATAGTGCATCGATCTCTCCTTCACACACAACCACTCTTCTTCCACCACTACTCCAAAGGTGCTGTCCATATAAGCCATACAGCTCTCCTTTGATTGAGAAAGTTTTGTTAGCGAATCGTAGTTTCTGTGCGACAAGTGCTCCGTTCCTACTCTTGTAGTTAGCAATGTGTACAGGTTCTCCGTTGTGCGTACCTATTTGATAGCCCCACTTCTGACAGGTCTCCTTAGTTAAGTTCCTCCTGGCAATCTCTTGTGCTTTACCTGTGAGAAAGGAGGTGTCGTTATTGGTTGTTGGTTGTGTCATAGTTTGTTGTCTGCCTCGACTGTATGTATCACAGCTGAAACATTTTGTGCTTCCGTCTGTGTTGACTCCAAGAGCGTCACTCGATCCACACTTTGAACACTGCTGATGCGTACTAGTGAAAGCCATGATTTTGGTATTTGTTTATGTGCATATAATATTCCTTTCTTTTCACACCACATTGCATAGGTAGTCTTACTACCCTTACGAATCTTGTTGTAAGCATTTTGAAATAACAACCTAATATCTAAGTCAGGATGTTGTTGCTTGACTAACAGATGTTTTGTCCTGTCCTCCGTGACCCACCTCCCCTTGGTTTCAATAATGATTCCGTTGGGGAGGATGAAGTCAGGAGTGTAGGTACTTAGTTTCTTATACTCAATAACTAGTGATTCGTAAGAATACTTTATACCGTTCCGTCTGAGCTGTGATGCTATTCTCTCTTCAAATCCAGACCTAAAAGTCTGCTTTGATTTCTTCTTCGTCTTCGGCATCGAGTGCTTGGTCAAGTGTTTCCCCTCCGTTAACATAACCCCCTTCAACTTCAGTAAAACCAAAGCTTTCAGCAGCTTGTTCAGATACTCCACCTTCAGCTAACTCGATAACTTGTAAAGCCATGATCTCAAGTGTGATACCCACTCCAAGCAACGGTGCAAACCAAACCTTCGGACGCAAGTTCAAGCGTACCTTTGAACCACCTCTTACAAGAACTGATTTATCCCAAGGGTTTCCTTTTGAATCAAACAATCCAATTGATCGAGTGTAACTAGTACCGTCCTTTCTTGTACCGTTCACTGGTTTCAACTTACTCTTTAACTTGTAAGTATCTCCATCCAGCTCCAAAGGTAACTCGTAAGTCTTTACCTTCTTACCTAACTCCTTTGCTTTCTCAGCGTTTGCTTCCTCAAGAAGAGGTGTTAATTTAAGGATGATTGCATCTCCTTCTTCCTTTGTTAATATAAGACCACAACTATACTCACCTTCTGGTACAAACTTTGTACTCGGTGTGTTAACCCAAGGGTAGTGTGCAGTACCTATCGGTGTAGTGAATGCTTCCTGTTTCTCTCTCGTTTTATTCGCCATTATATCTCTTCCTTCTATGTGTTTATTATTAAGAGAACATATAAGTGCAGTCGTTTAGTGCCGACACATCTAGTGTGCCAAGTTCAAAGCTGTCTGTCACTTCGGTGTTCCCTGATTGTTTCAATAACTCACTCTTGAACTTTCCTGTGAGGTCTTGATTAAATATCTCGTGGTAAATCTCTCTTAAATCTGTGTGCATCTTCGGTGCGTGTGGGCTTTGAGTAGCAAAGCAGTCATGTATAGTTGTGACATCGTAGTCAGATTTGCAAGCTAAAAAATGTACTACACTTGCATCGATACTGTGTATGTAGTTGGCAACCACTGCTTTAGCTTGTCTTTTAGGATCAACTTTATCTGTGTTCTTTCGATAGTTAAGTGTGGTCTTTTCCATTCCTAACACAGAGAACAATCCAATCTGTACGGTCTCGTAGATGTGTTGTTGAATCTCTATTCCGAATGGTGTCTCCCACTTCAAAGTATCCTCGCAAGTAAGAACTTGTGCTTTGATCCACTTCATAAAGTTGATGTGGTTCTCTAACACAATATTAGTTTGCTTGTTAACAATTGTGGACAGGTAAAGTAAAGCTTCCAAGTACTCACTCTTTCCAAACGGATTACTCCTACCATTCTTTACCTCTTTTAAAAACACACTCTCTAACTCAAAGGTACTAGTGTATCCATTCATACCGAAAGGCTTAGTCATTACTATTCTTTTCGTGTACCTTCTATCTATCCCCCACTTTAACCAGTCACCTGCCAAGCTATTTTTACTCTTTTGTTTGTGCAAGCTTTCATTCACTCGATCTGCGATGTGTTGATATACATCCTGTGGTGGTAGGTCAGGTACTAGGTTAGTTAGCTTGCCTATCTTCTCGTCCTTTAACAACAGCGATAGTATTTGAATGCCGTTACAACTTGCATCCATCCTACAAGGTAGGTGAGTAACAAATCCATATCCCTCCTTCTTGTATCCTGCATATTCAAAACAAAAAGCCAGGAAAGCCCACGGCTCAGATGCGTCTTGCCATAGCTTATAGGTTCTAGGGTCTTCAGCTATCCTAATAATCTCTTTTGTGTTGTTTTCTATCCAAGCTATGCGATCCTCAAATGTACCCTTTCTCCCCCATACATTCGCTCCGTGTATCTTTAACCATTTAGCATCTTCCTCACACTTAATTGGTACACCTCGGTAAAACTCCAAGCAACTCCTACCTAGGTCACAGCTTTGAGGACTGACAAAGGAAGGTACACTATACACTCTACCTCGGTAGTCTACCTGTAATGGAAAGTAAAACTTCTCCATCTTTTCATACAACTTTGCAACATACATGATCCGTAGTGACCTCATCCTTCTACCACTAGTCTCTAAGTTCCAGTCGTGTACATACTTTGCTTCTCTTTTCCACGCTGTGAATGCTTCAGGGTCTGTCTGTTTGAGGTTCTCAATAGGTTCAAGGACAGGTAACAAGTCTCGCTTTTCCATAGTACCTATTGATACATCTCCCTCCCAAGCCCATTGCATTATCTCGTACACCTTCTTGTTTATTCGATAAGGTACTTCTTGCAGTCGGTTAAGTGGTTCATATAGCTTACTCAAGTCTCTGTTCCTCAAGTCAAATGCTTTCTTCATGATTGGAAGGACAGGTAAATCATCACTCAAGTATCCACCTCCGTAATTACTCTCCCATCTCAAAGGTTCTTCAGGTGTAGCCAACCAAAACGGACGGAGTGACTCACTATTCTCATCAAATTGCTTGACCCATTCTTGTAGCTGTGGATTAGGTGCAATCTGTTTTATCGTTGATCCCTTCCTAGTCAAGGTACTCTTCAAAGTGAATAGGTTTGTTTGCATACGGATAATCTCCAGTAACCAAGCACCTATCTTTCCTTTGTTTGTCTGTGTCCACAGCGTGAAGCGTTCGTACCTACCCTTACTATGTAAGTTCTTTTCTCTGTCCCAAAACTTGGACATATACTGCTGTCTACTACGGACATTTTTCCTGTCCCTTTGCAGTAGCTTCCAAGTATTCTTATCTACATACTCTTTAAAGTAACGGACTCGTACTTCATCCTCGATAGACTTAGCTAATTCAAATGCAACATAAGCAAAGGTCATGTCGTTACCGTCCAGTAAATCAAACGATCTTTTAATAGCTAACAAAGCTACTTCATCAGGTTCTAATTCCCAAACTAAAGGTAACCAAACAGGACAAGGAGCGTGGACTTGTGAGCAATCATCGAAGAACTTTTGTATTACACCAGCTACACCTTCGTGCATAGAATCAGCAAGCTTGATATAAGCTGGTGTCTCGGAGGCTAATTGGTTCTGTGTTCGTAACTTCTTAGCGTTCCTATACCTAGCCTTGCCAAGCTCCACCATTGAAGCAGTTAAGTGTTCACTACTCATGTTCTTTTTTTCTTGTTCTTATTGGTGAAGTCAAACTCATGCTTAGGTTTCTTCCTTGGTCTATCCGTTCGGATTAACTTACCATTCTTATCATAGCCAAGCTCATTGTTCTGCCAAAAGAGATCAAACTTCTCAGCTACTTCGTAAGAGAACTGTCGAGAGTCAGCAAAGAAATAGGATTCAAAGTCCTCGTAATTATGTGTCACTATCTTCTTCTTCCTCTTCTTCGTAGTCTATATCAAAGTCAATGAGTCCTCTGTGTCTACTGATGTCTCTTCTTGTTTCCTGTGCGTACTCCCATCGAAGTTCTTCTCTTTCTATATCGTTATCTTCGTCCATAATAGTTATTTAATTATACCTCCTGTTGCTAAAGCTTGAAAGAATGCTGTCGTTTCTACATCAGGTGTAACACCTCTAGTTCTGTACTTTCTCTCAAGAATTTTAATTTCTTTGTGGCGTTGTTGTTGTCTTTCTTCTAACTCTTTTAACCAGCGTTTCCTTTCTTCTTCCTCTTTTTGTTTCTCGACACCTATAAAGTGATCTAAAAACTTGTCAATCTTTTCTCCGTAAACCCATTCAAACCATTTTACAATAGCGTTGCGTTGATGCTCAGGGAATCCTTTAGCACTTGCCCTACACTTCCAAAGATCACGAGGTTTTTTCCTTTCTTCTATTCTATAGTAACCAGGGAAATATAAAGTCCAAGAACCCCAAACACCTGAACTATTTTCTATGAATACACAAGGGTCTTCACGATGAGGTGAGTTCAATGCTTTTTTATAATCTTTTATTTCTTGCTCAGATACATACCTCATAGGACTCCACCATCTTGTAGATTTTTCTGCTTCCTTGCACAACCACTTACCGAACTCCCTTCTTTCTCTGTTACAATTTCGATACCATATATTGTTGTGCATTTTTCTCGACATATATCTACGCTCGTAATCCTCGTAGCTCATAGCTGAGAAAGTAATTGTTTCATTTCAGCACGAGTCAACGACACATTCTTACGGAATGTAATCTTCCCTCCAATGATATGATAAGGTAACTCTTCAGGTTTGATTTCTTGTTTTACTTTTTGTTGCTCAAGCCAAGACTTTTGCTCAGATAATGAACGCATAAAACCATCACCACACAACTGTTTGCATTGCTCGTATGTAGCATCAAAGAAACTAACTTCTAGGTAATCACCACCAGAGACAAGTAATTGGAAACGATCACCATTAAATATCTTATTCTGTACGCTATAAGGTAACCTCTTTACTAAGTTTGTTTTCTTAGGATCAGACATACCACCAAGCACGAGCTTTGGGTGTATCCATTTCCTACCTAGTGCTTCTAATTGATTCCAAGCTTTAGGTGGAACCATATCAGAAAACTCCTCCTTTAATCTCTCTCCGTAGGTGTAATCTTTCTCAATCGCTTTAACATATATTTCTCCAGCTTTCATAAAGCCATTGATTCCTTCGTGTAAAGCTTCCTTGAAGTCAGTTAATATTTTATCGTATGTGATTTCTAATTCTGCAATCATAGTAGTATTCATTGTTTTTATTTTTGGTTGTTATTATTATACTCATCCAACAGGTGTTGTAAGGACAGGTACAATGGAAAGTATTTATGGTTGTGGTACTCGTTATTCTCTAGTTTATCTTTAAAGTAAGTGTCAAAGATATAGTGCATGGTTTCTTCTATCATAGTGGTCTATCCTCCCTTTCTATCTCTCCATCTTTATCATAACCATAACCTAGTTCTTCCATGATCCATGCCATGCCAGTCTTAACATCATCTTCACTATATTCTTTATCAGATGCTTGTTCATTCCATTCATGTATCGCTTCCCATACTACCTCTAAGGATTCTTTAATACTAAAGTTTGTTGGTTTCATATTTGGTTTTTCTCCTATAGTTTAGTTATTTCTATTAATTCTTTTTTGATAACATCAGACGGACGATCAACTTCGTACTCGATCATACACTTGAAAGAGTTGTCCGTCACTTCGTAGCAAGCATCGTATAAATCTTTCCGTTGTATGCCATCTAAGTAGTATCGGCAATTAGCGTATTCTATTAATAGGTAATCTTTAACTTTGCTAGGCAATTTATGAATCTCTAAGCGTCCATAGGTAACACCTTCAAACTCTACTTGTGTGACTTGTAAACCTTGCTCTTCTACTCCAATATATAATCCATATTGAACTTTGACCTCACTCTTTTTAGTTTCAGTTCGGTTTACATAATAATTTCGAAGAGGGTCTGTTCCAGTTTTATGCACAAATTGAGCATACTCTTTAATTCGTTGTTCATGTTCATCGCAATACTCGTCTGCTTCTTCCTTGGATATATCGTAGTGATCATCGTATTGATGAATTGTATAGGTATCATCAGTGAAGTAAAGTATGGTTGCGTTGTGCCAATTCCCTTTGTCTTGAAAAGGAAACGAACATAAGTCTATTTGGTCAGGTAATATTTTCATAGGTTTTGGTTTTTTTATTGGTTGTTTGGTTGTTTGTCGGATCACTCCTTCGATTGTGGAGTAATTCATTAGTCTTTATATAAGAATCCAAGCGAGATCAAGAGAATAATTATATACATTAGTAACATCTCTAAGCTCATTATATTAGTTCCAGTTGTTTAGTTGTTTTTAGTTTTATTGGTTCATCTGCGTATCTCATTTCATTTAGAATGTGAGCAATAACATCGATAGTCCATCCGTTACCTAGCATCTTGAACCTTTGGGTATTACTTACTCCTTCAGTATAATTATCTGGTACACTTTGCAATCGTTCACATTCTACAGGTGAAAGTCTACGCTTTAGTTCTTTAATGACTCCATAAGGTACTCCTTTGTACATATTAGCAGTGAGACAAGCTGACTTGCCATCTAATGGATTTGTGTGGTATTGCCATCTAGGTTTTCCGTTTCTTAATCGTGACATATAATCAATCGCTTTATCAGACAAGTAAAACTTTTCCTCCACTTCATCTTCTAATATATCTTTTAACACAATACCTCGATCAATAGGTTGTACGACATTAGGTATATTAGTCCAGTAAAGTCTTGGTCTATTCTGTGCAGTAAGTAAGCGAGAATTAATTGCAATAGGTTCAACTCCTAAAGTGTCGGTTATTATTTTCTCCCACTCCTTTTTCATCTTTACATTTTCAAGTAAAAAGTAGGTAGGTTTTGTCTCTTTCAGTACACGTACAAATTCCCAAAACAATTTACTCTTTCCTTCCATTCCACTACCATCTCCAGCGTTAGAGAAAGATTGACAGGGACTGCCTCCGATTAACAAGTCTATCCTGGGCAAGTCACTACCTCTCACATCAAGTACACTTCCGATATGTTTTGTGTTAGGATAATTCTTTTTAGCTATTTGCATAGCGTGTGGATCAATCTCACTGGCAAAGTATTTGTTAACTTTAATACCTAAAGTATCCAAAGCTAATTGACCACAGGACATTCCATCAAATAAGGATAGTACATTGTCTATTTCTAAATCGTATTTCATACAACAACCTCCTCAACCTTTGCCAATTCTTTCTCTAGTTCCTTAATTTCTTTTTGATACTTTTTTAATTGTTTTTCTGCTTTTCGCTTTTGATTTTCCCAATATGTTATCTTGTAATTTATTTCTCTTCTTTGGCAGTTAAGTACAGCAAGTTCTATTACTTTCATATCGTTTTTTCCTTTGCTATTTCTTTTTCAATTAGTTTGTAACCATTAACTTTGACATAATCACGAATAAATTCGTGTGCCATTGAGTCCAATGAAACAATCATCGATTCGCTTTCCTTATTCTCAAAATAAATTGTTAATTCGATTAATTCGTAATTTCTCATGTTGGTTTTATTGGTTATATTTTAGTGGTTAAGGTTACATATAGGACAGAGTCCATGACCCTTGTCGCTACATCTGTCGGTTAGTCTAGGTGATTTGCAACTCGATAAGACGAGTAACAAGATAAGTATGATTTTAGTTTTCATCGTCCTGTTCAAATATAGTTTTATATATACCTTTCAATTCATCTTCATTCATATCTTGATAACCTTTAATGCCATACCTAAACAGGTCATAAAAGTCTCCCATATCGAAGTTCTCTGAATCGTACAAAGATAATTTATGTATCATTTCTTCTTTAGTCATGTTGGTTTATTTCTTTATATTCATTTTCTTTAGTTCCTTAGCAACTTGTTTAAATTGCTCTATTAATTCCTCTTTAGAACTAGCTTTGCCAGTAAATAAGTCAGGGCATGTTCTACAATGCCATCTGTAATAGACCTCCTTATAATCGCTTACAACTCTGTAAACGAAAGCTTGGTCTTCAATATATTCTGTAACACTCATACGCTTTCCTCTTCTTCTATTTCAATGCAATAGTCATGCACGCCAGCGTCATAACCTTGTTTATAATGGACTCTGTTTATGTCGTCATGTTCGTAAGGATTTTCGTCCACCCCATGTTCGTATCCACATAAATAGCCAAGTTGGTAAGATTCTGTTTCTGTATTTGTCATATGATATGTTTTCTTTCTATTTGTGGTAGTTATTAAGCCATTTAAGTAATTGTTTTTTATTGGTAGGAATATCGACAGGTGTTACCTCATGTAATAATTCCTCAGTCCAGTTAGGTGTGCCCTTTTCTTTCAAGACATCTCGGTTGAGTTCGTTACAATATTTTTTAGCCTTAGCCTTGCAAGTAAACCAAGTTGTCATTAACTCGCTAACGTCACTCCACTCTTCTACTATATAAAATCTCATTGCGAGCAAATCCAAATTAAGACAGCCCAACTGGTCAACACTATTACTGGCGATATAAGCCATATAGCTATCTGTTCTTTGCGTGAAGGTTTTAATGTATCCCATGTTTGTTTGGGACATGCATGATTTATATTTTGTTTTTTCATGTTGGTTAAATTTATTGGTTCATCTTACATACACTTTACCACCATGTGACCAAGTGCCTAAATCTCTAGACTTGTGAATTTTATACCAGTTGACATCTTGTAATTCCTTATGCCCTCCTTTGATGCTACAAGCTACATTAAATAAGGTGTGAGGTATCCTACACCAGTTTATTGCAAACCTCATTTTATTGTCATCATCTAGGCTTTTCATCCAGTTATGTATTTCTGTAGTTTTATCTTTTTCCATATTATGCTACCTCCTTTACTTGTGATTCATACTTTTTAAGAGTTGCTACCTTTAGAATATTGAAAGCATACGTCATCATATAATCATTCAAGGTAATATCATCAGTATTATGATCATTGTCTTGAACTTCTCTTTCTACTTCGTCAAAAAGGGTATCATCATAGGAGCCGTGATCAAACTTAACAAAGTTAACTAATTGCCACGCTTTGTAATAAACAAATGAATGATCGCAATTTGAACATATCTCTACAATGGCATCGTAATGGTCGAATGAATCATCGAGGTTATAGTCTTTAACAGACTCTACAAGTGAGTCTATTAGCGAATCGTATTGGTTTTGGTTCATTATATATTTTTTCTTTCTATTTTGATTTGATGGTTATATTAAGTTGGTTTTATTGAATCGTTGCATAGTTGCAAGAATAAATTTCTTAGGCTGTCTTTGCCATTTTGTCACAGCATTACCATCTATTATTTGGCGTTGGTAAAAGTGATAACAAGTTGATTGTTTGAATTGCACCATTTTTAATTGATTGAATGGACATTGAATTGAAATTATGTTTTTCATATGTTTTTCTATTTTATTGCTTTGATGATATCTGCGAATGAATTGGATGATATGAGCAAATCTGCACCCCATCCCGTTTGATCATAATTTTTGCTTTCAATATCGTAATCATATCGGAGTAGGTGATACCTCATGAACGGATCACTTGGTGCATCACTTAATTCTTCTTGATAATCGACATGTAGATTCAATCCCTGTTTTTCATTCTCAAAGAACGGACATCCATCATTGTGCCATGATATATCCTCAAATCCTAGTTTTTCTAATTCATTCAAGTTAAAGTCACTTGGTGCGATCCAATCGGGATGTTCTTTTTTGTAACTCATATTAAAGGTAGGCTTTCTCCCAACGTGTAATGAATTTTCTAAGCCATGTCTTTTGTTCTTTATTAAGTTTTAATGCTACGCTATCCCACAAGATGGAATCAGCACTACAACATTGAGTCTCAATGTATTGTTTATCTATGTTTTCAACGAGCCAATCGGTATACTCGTTTGCTAATAATTCAACTTTGGATTTTTCTTGGTTCATAATATTTGTAATTAATAATTTGGTTCGATTTCTACTATATACCACCTGTCAATACCCTAAACTATAAAATAAGTACTTAAAGTATTGATAATCAATAGAGATAAAAATATTAAAAAAAGTTTTAACAAGATAGTTTTTATAGAGTTAAAGCGAAAAGATTTCTTGTAAAGCTATACCTGGCAATGTGTTATGAAAAGATTAAAGGATAATTTGTAGTGTTTAAGCGGTGTGGAGTAAAGATAAATAGATTTCAATGATTTCAAAAAAGATTGAAAAGTTAAACAAATAAAGAAATAGAAATTCATAAATGATAACGCATTATCAATAGCGAAAAACATTACATTGACGCAAATAACCCTGTTGATCTGTTGATTTGCGAAAGATAACAATAAATTAAACTATCCTATCAAAACATTGACAACAATCTATTTATTTTGCGTACAATATGCGTTATGTCTAATTGTGTTTTGTCGTATCTCTACTGATTATCAACACTTTACGCAAACCAGTAGCTGTGTTAATAATTTATATTAGCAACACTATCCAATAATACCCCACCCCCAGTAGAAAAACGCAGGCACGCACGGGGTATTTTAACGCACGCGTATATAGCGTAACCCCTTCAGATTTTTTCACCAAAAATTAAAAAGCATTACTTACTTATCATCACTGTCATCTTCTAGGTCTATATCCCCTTCAAAGTCGATAGTGAAAGAATCTATAATAGCTAACTTGGAAGCTTCGATGCAGCCTATAAGTGTTTCATCGTGTAAGTCGTACTCACTTTTATAACGATAAATTAAGTTCTGTAAGTCGTTGTTAAACAAGTCGATCTGATCTTCATACGGAGTTGTCATAAATTTAAAGCTTTACATTTTTGAAATTGTGATATAATCCTATTTGTAGGTAGTAAGAGAAACATAGCTTGTTATAATACTACTCTATTACCTGGACCTTGACAATTAACTTCTGTTTAATAAAGTCGATACTTCGTTCTTCTCCTTTATAGATCAAATACGACAAGAATAGACCCTCAACTATAACCTCTATGTTTTTAAATATGAAAAGATTTTTAAGGACAGGTGTGTCTATTGACATAGAGTTGTTGGTCACGGTCTATATATTGTATAAACTATTTATGTATCTGTACTAACTATCGCAGCACTTATATTAACACTTATATTATCTACGATAAAGATTTGTTAATAAGGAGTAGCGAAGCTACGACCAAAGCATTGCTCTAGGACCTTTAACACTTCTTTTATAAAAGCTATCAGTAAAGGATGTTAATTCTTTATCAAGTAGTTCCTGTTTCCTATCAGATATGTTATTGTCTACTACCTGATTCATTTGTTCTACCCAATAAGCTACAGCTATACTTAAAGCATCTAATCTATCATCGTGTATAAGACTGCCTTTATCTTTTGTTATTCTACTGAGTTGATACATTAACATATACTTAGCTTGATGTTCTATAGGATAGCTTTGAGCACTTTTATAGTCGTGTTGAACTACAGAAGGATCAACGATAAGTTTATGTTGATTAAGAACAGGTTCTAGTACATCAATGATCCTGAGTTCTTTTTGTTTACTGTGTCTTACTTCTTCAACAGAACAAGGGTATAAAGTAAACAGTAGTGGTTTAAGTAGTTCCTGGAACATACCATCACCAAAGTTAGACTCTACAATGATCTTATTTACTTTGTTATCCTTTGCTATGTTAACTAGTAGTTTAAGAGTTTGTTCATCGTACCCACCTTTTAGACCACCAGCTTGAGGAACAAAGAGTTGACCGTTAAGCATCTTAACAACAGCGTACCCTGTTTCATCCTTTCCTCTACCGCTAGGGTCAATGGACATAACAGAACCTGTATATGGAATCATATCACCTATAGTCTTAGATGGTTTATGATACCTGTCCCCACCTAGTCCTACATTAGGAAGGTCTTTATTTTCGTTATCTCTATCTGAGGACCAAATGATTTTTTCAGGAGCTAGGTCTGTATCAATATCTGTTATAACAAGGTCATTTATCTTTAGTGGGTATCTATCAGCATCAGACAGCCTAGGATTGAGCATGAACTGTAAAGCATACCCTGTTCTACCGTATGACATCTTACGCTCTTCTAGGTCAAGGTCAGAGAATCTAGTAGGTTCTGTAGTAGTACCAACTGACTCATTTGTTATCCTATTTGTTATAAAGGGTGCTATGTCGTTGTCATAGTTCTTTACCACTAAATCCTTACCTGGGTATTCAGAGGTCCATATACGAGCGTTGTAGCCCCTTTCTCGGAGCTTATTATAGATACTGTCTTCACACTGTGGAGTACCTAGGAATAATATTCTGGATGTATCGAGTGGTTTAATGATAGCTTCAAACTCTTTTACTTGTTCATCTAGCTTATCTCTCATACCTTGAGTGGCAGAGTTGTTAGGTACTTCTATGTCGTCAGCAATGATTATATCTGCACGAGAACCTGTTAGCTGAGAGGATATACCTAGTGACTTAACAGAGGGAGCGTGAGCAGCAGGAGCAGGTCCTACATCAAAAGCTATCTTAGAGAACCGTTGATCGTTCTTAGGTATTAAGTCTTGAAGAACAGGAATGTCGTGGATGATCTTTAATGTGAAGGTGGAGAAGTCATCAGCACGGTTTTTAGAAGCAGAGACAACAAGTATGTTCTTTGTTGGGTCTAGGAGTAGTTGATGTACAGCATAGGCAGAACATATCCAAGACTTACCTACTCCACGGAACGCCATGATAACAGATCGTTTAGGACCGTCTTGCATGAAGTCTGCAATGTCGTACTGTAACGGTGTAGGATCAGGTAGATTCAAGTGCTTCCAAACTAGATATAAGAAGTTACGGAAGTCCTTGAGTTGATGAATCTTTGATTTACTCACAACTCTATGTGTCTCTCTTAGGTGTTGTTATTACAGTAATTACTTAACTTTAGCTTTTAGCTCTTGGTCTTCTTCAAAAGGTAGTACAACATTTAACAAGTCATTAATAGGAGTGTCTTTACCTGCTGTAAGAACTATCTCGTTATCCTTTAGAAGTTGTCTAGCACCGTTCAGGAGGGATGGATTGTATTCACCAGTCTCGTGCATTTGATCGATTGCAGCACGGTATGTATCTGCTATGTATCCTTGTAAGTTACCTAGTTCTTCAAATGTCTTCATCATATTAATAATATTGTTAACACTTCCACCTTCTAAGAGCTAAAGCTTTTCTAGTGGGTCTACCTTTACTATCTTTCATTGGTCCTTTGTTACCACTCATACGAGCACAGAAGCTACGCTTTCTAGGACCACCACCAGGTTGAGGGGCTTTTAAGTTAGAACCTGTAGCTCTGTTATACTTAGCTCTTCCCTTTGCAGTGAGACCACCTTTACGACTCTTCTCACCTCTACCTAGAGATAGTGATACACTCCTAGCCATCTTACTTCTTTTTAAACCCACGCTTCATATTAGCGTATGACTGAGGTGATATAGTAGACTTCTTCTTGCTACGACTAATGCCTAGCTTTCTTCTTCTGTTTATGTTTGCGTATAATCCTTTTTTCATTTTCTCATTAACATCTCCATCATTCTATCTAGTTTACCGTTAATCTCTTTAACCGTAGTTTCAAGACCACTCATTCTATTCTCCACAGCAGTGTCTCGTTCTCTTTGGGTAGCAAGTTCTACTTCAATCTTTGTTAATCGTTCTTCATCTTTATCCAATCGATCAGCAAACTTTTTTACTATCCAACCAAAGACACCAATTATAATCGCTAGTGCAGTGTCAAGAAAGTGTGATATTGTTTCAGTCATTGTGTGTTAAGTTGATATAGTTGCTCCTGGGGTTGCCAATACTTTCCAAGAACCACCTGATCCAGCCACTCCTGTGTACATCGCTAGACAAATAGAACCAGAGTTTCCATTAGATACAACTGCAACTTGACCCTCTAGAGCACCATCTGCTGCTGTTAAAGCATTCATTTCTGCTACTGTACCACCTGCTAAAGTTATGTTTCTACCAAACACTGCAAAAGCTTGGGTACTAGGTGCATCTTGAAAACCAAACCTTAATGCTTTTGCGTTAAGGGACATAGCAATTTCCGTAGGAGTACCTGCCTCATCTGTATCTTCAAAGAATAATTGAGTAGCAGTTCCTTTAAGTTTTACCTTTGTTGCAGTTAGATCGTACCCTGTTTCATTTAAAGTGCCTATACCTACACCACCGTTAGAATAGTTTAACTCAGTATCTGTAGCACTTATCTTAGCAGCTGTAACAACACCGTCTGAAAGCGTAAGAGTAGTTGCACCTGTAACATCCCCTGTATGCGTAGCATTTGTAACCTTTGCTGTGTTAGCTGCAACAGCAGCATTTGAAGCTACATCTGAATCTGTAATGTAATTAGCACCGTTAGTAAGTTGATTATTGTTTGTAGGTACTGAAGCTGCTGTAGCGTAAGTTGAACCAGCGTCCAAATCGCTAATCATATTAGAGTTTGTTTTTGTAATAGCCATAGTTTTAAAGTTGTTCAGTCATTGTGTGTTAAAGTGCTGAGATGATAAAAGCAAGTAACTCAGAATATCGCACAGACATTTCTGTTACCTCTGAATATCCTTCTTGCTCCTCATTGGATACTGACCTTTTACCATCTACTGTTTTCTCCCACCAAGTATTCTCAGCTATTATACCATACCGCATTGGATCGAGTCCCTCTGCTTGAAACGCTCCTTGTAACTCTTGAGCTATGATTCCGAAGTGATACCTTGCATTTGACCCTTTTTCTTCAACTGCTTTTTTAAGTCTGTATTTTTTAAGAAGACCTTTTGCAGTTACAGCTACTTTTTTTTCTGCTTCGCTAAGTTCTTCGATGTCCTGTTTTAAATTTAAATCAGAACCATTAAAAGCACCTGTAGACGAATATACATCTTGCCATTGTAAACTAGATTTACCTAAATCATCTTGTGCAGTTGTGTTTGGGAAAAGACTACCACTAAACGAAATATCACCATTAGCGGCAAAAGCGGTTGGGTAACTAGTTGCTGTTCCTTTAAAAATTCTGCATACTTTAGCGTCAATACCGTGGTTGTGGATATTACCAGTATCTTTAAAAGTATCTAATAGAAAGGACTGACTCTCATCAATAACAGGTGAGTTAACGCCAGGTTCATTGAGGTAGAGTTGTCCACCTTCTGTTGATGAACTTGAATCATACAGTACGATGTTAGTTGATTTAATTACAACTCCATCAGCAATCTTTGCAGTAGTTATTGCATCGTCTGCTATCGTCAGTGTAGCATCTCCTGTAACATCTCCTGTGTGTGTAGCGTTAGATACCTTAGCTGTGTTAGCAGTAACAGCAGAGTTATTAGCTACCTCAGTATCAAAGTCAGATATAGTTGAAGCAAGTTGAGTACCTGTGTGATTAGCTCTGTTCTTTAAGTTAGCGTCTGAATCATTCGCTGTAGAACCATCTGCTACATTTAAAACCGTCCTTACTTCAGTCGATGTCAAAGCTTGCGGAGCAGCACTACTACCACTATCGTTACCTAGTAAAGTGTTATTGGCAATATTCTCGATGCTAGATAAGGTAAGACCAGCTGAAACAGGAACTGAGTAACCTCTTTGTATAACAACAATGTTAGAAGTGTTAGGAGGAGCACTAGTAAAAGTAATTGTGTTTGCTGTAGAATCTATGGCATAGGCAACGGTAGGTTCTTGCATTACACCATCAATAGCTACTTCATACATTGTATCACCGTTTAAATCAATCCCTGGACTAAATGTAAAAGCAGTTGTAGAACCATTACCTGCAAAAGTGTATTTAGACGAAGCAGTAGAAGACCCTGTTATTTGATTGGATATTTGTTGGTTAACATAAGCTTCAGAAGCCCCAGAGAAAGATAGACTATCAGCGTATGATTTATTTACCGCATCAGTTGTTGCTGTGGGAGTAGCTAGACCTGTGATCTTATTGTTCCCCATTGCTAACGCACCAGTCATAGAGTCCCCAGTCTTGGTAACTTGTAGAGCATCTTGTGTGTCCACATAGTTCTTAGTGGCAGCATCCTGTGCAAGAGTAGGATCAGCTACATCAACTATCTTAGCTAAGTCAGCTTCAAAGTTACCTGCACTGTTCTTAGTCATTACATTCTTACCACTACCTTCTTCTATCTCTTCGTTAAGATATAAGTTGTGTAAGTAAGCACGGTCTAGTTCTACTTCAGTAAGTACACTACCGTTTTCAAAGTCTACTAGAGCAGTATCAGATGCACTGTCTCTTTTAATTCTTATCCTGTCAGCTGAAGCAGGTGCAGATACAAACCTGATAAGCTTAGAAGGAGAGGTTACTATTGTATAGTCTGTGGTTAAAGCTTTAGTAACAAAAGCACCACCTGGTACACTCGCTTGATCTACTTGTACAACAATGTGAGAGTCATCAAGATAAGGAAATGAAAAAGCGAAATCTTTGTTGTCAGTACCTGTTCCGTCAGCACCTGTGTAATCTACGAATGTATTAGCCATGTTAATATATTATTAGTTTGTTTGTGATAAAGTTCAAGCACTATTGATTAGGTCCAAATTTGTCGAATGGTCCTTCCACCTTTCTACGCTTCCTCCTAATTTGGGTTGGTTCTTCTTTTACAATAAAACTTAACCAAGATTTTCCATCTGAATTAACAAAGTTTTTATACCTTGGGTTTTCTTGCATAACAGTCCAGAAATGATTTCTATATTCACTTAGTTTATCTTTTATAAGTTGACTCCTAGATTGCTCTCCCTCTAAGGGTTCTCCGTATTGTATAGCTTCTTTATACTCCTCGCTCTTTATCAATCTGTTTAGAGCTTGTCTTAGGTTTAATTCTTGGGTATCTGTTCCTATAGTTGTCTCTTTCTTTTTTCTTGATACTAAATCCGTGTAAGCTTGAAACAAAGGATAGTCGTTAGATTTATTCCTAAACTTTCTCATATCTATGCCGCCTCTAGTATAAAATGTTTGATAGTTGAACTTCTCGCTAAAGTTAGCAATCGTTTCCATTACTCTATCATCTTTAATCTCAGAAGCATAAATGGGGCTTACTAAACCGTATAGACCTTCGTTGGTGTATTTCCTTTTTACCTTTTCACCTAACATATTACGCTCTATACGCTGCGTATCTAAACCTACTTTCATCTTTAAACGCTCAACAAAACCTATAGCCTTCTTCTGATATTCTTCATTAGCTGTTGCTATTTCTCTCAATGCTCTCGGAAAAAAAGTACCTGCTAAATTGGCGAAGAATGTTTCTAATCTACCTGTAGGATTCCGTTCATCCAGAAGATCAAACATCTCTTGAATGCCTCTAAGAAAGTATTTATCCTTAAAGTTGGTTATAAAGGAAGACCACACAGTATTAAACAAACCTTGGTACTCTTCTGTGTCTTCATCTCCTGTCATTATTAAATAATGTAAACCGTCAGCGTAAGCCGATACAATCGTAGAGAACGGTTCAAATTTACTGTAATCAATAGCCTGATCTCCTATAAATATAGTATTAGGTCTCCAACCTGCCTCTATCATTCTCTCCCTTTGATCTGGAGTTAAGTGAGCACCTGTACCTGTTATGTTGTTATTTAGAATTGGTAAAGTAACACCAGCTGTAATCGTTAAGCCTAACATTGTATTAGCAGTCGATTCAGCTCGTACTTCTATAGTCTTTAAGATTAAGTCCTCTTTTTGTTGTAACAGAGCAGAACGGTCTGCGATTAGTTTATCCTTTATCTCTTTACTTATAGGTTTAGCGGTCAGTCCTTCTGTTAATTCAGCTATATGCTCATCTATTTTATTAATCCTAAAATCGAACTTAGTATTACCTAATCTAGTTAAAGCCCAATATGGTACAGCAGTACCAGGAAAAGTATCAACAGTCCACTGAGCAATAGCTGTAGGTGTTTTAATAAAAGCAGTCATTAACCTAGTAAAAATTTTAGCAGGATTAATGTAAGGATCGTTATAAGCTGCGTTTAAGAATCCACCACCTGCTGGACCTCTAGTTCTACTCCAATTTGCAAACGACTTGGCGAGCATGGAAGTCCATTTATCAGCATAACCTTGTTGGAATGTTATAGACAATGCCATCTCTCTGATGTCCTCAAAGTCTTCGTGGTTAGCCCAAGTCAACATATCACCTTCTTTATTCAAAGCTTTATCTGCTTCTTCCTTTACAAACTTTTCTAAAGCATCACCTGTTAGACCCTGCTTCATTCCTTTCTTCATACTCTCGGCACGAAGATTACGCATAGCTCCTAAAAATAGAAACGGTTGGTCAGCTGTACTCATTGCTCTAAAGCTTATAGAAAACAAAGGGTCAAACAGTTTGCTGATCTTAGTAGTAGGTTCTCCTATAGCCATGTCTTCGAAGAATCTACGCATCCGATTTGTGCTTTCAGCTGTTTCTACACCGTATGCTTTGTAAAGTTTTGAAAGCTCTTTTTTGTTCTTAAAGCTTAATTTAAGAGGGTTTTCTACCATTGATGTTAAATCATCAGCTGCACCTACCAAATCTTCTTCGTGTCTTTTTAGATTGCTAGACATAAAAGAACCTTCACCGCCTTGTTTAAATGTTTGTTTTAAAGCACGCCAAGCATCACCGAAATGTGTCCAATACAAAGACATCGCTTTTATGTCTTCTAGTGCTACTTCTAGTGCTTTAATATCACGGTTCATCTTACCTAGCTTTTGTAGCTGCTTGATAGACGAATACTCTTGCAGTGCCTTTCGGAGAGGTTGTACTACATTCATTATAACAGCAGAGGGTATACCCACAGTCCAAGTTCTTACACTCATAAGTAACCCTGTATTCATCCTCCACTTCTCAAGCACTCGCAGAGATAACTCTAGGTTAGCCATATCAGAAGCACCTTTACGATTCATGTCGTAGTAAGCTTGTAGAAACTGTTTATTAAAAAGATTCTTAGCAGCTATCTCTTCATTTTTTATTTGATCTGTAAGTTTCTTCCTAGATTCTCTAGCTTGCTTCTTTAGTATCTTAATACCTTCTGGATCGTTTTGTATCTTCCTGCTTTCTAATTTAAGATACTCTTTGATTTCATTAATACTCTTGTTAGACATTTCATCCAACTCCTGTATCTTCTGTCTCAAAGCATACTGCTGGAATATTTCTTTAGACTTAAACCTACTTAGTATATCATCTCTAACAGTTCCTATAGTGTTAGCTAATTCTACTCTGATAGTATTAAGTAAAACTGTACGCTCTGTACTACTGAGGTTTTTAAGCTTATCAGATATATCTTTGATTACATCATCAACTAACTTCCTTTCCGTACCAAACTTAACAGCATCTCTTATCTTCTTGCCTATGTTATCAATTTCTTCTTTTAGTATTTTTTGTACGAATTTACTACGATTTGGCAAACTATCTATAAATCTTTTACTATTAACACCATTCTTTAAATCTTCCAATACAGACAGTGCTTTCTCTGTAGCTGCTGGTTCTAAGTTCTTAGCTTGATTGATGTCTTTGATAATAATGTCGATAGACTCCTTGTACTTCTCTGGGTTCTTAATTATATCCTGAACATCGTCTAAAGTTTTATTGACCTTTTTAGTTATGTTCTTGTTTACTTTAACAGCATCTTTAAGCGTAGTAGTAACTCTGTTAGAAAATAATTCTAAAGAAGCTTTATTCTTAGGTGATGATACTCGTAGTGTTTTGAGTACTTGATCACTAATTCTTTTTTTGTAACGACCCCATATAGTATTTAAACTATCTTCTAATGTTAGATTAAAAGACTTGTCTAAGGCTTTAGATAAATCGCCTGTAGTACCCAACTCCTCGATAAACTCTATTTCTTTTTTAAAGTTATTTAGTATGTCAGCGTTACCTGCTTTACCTGTTTTAGCATCGTCTATCAAAGCTAACAGAGAATCTATACTATTTATCTGATTCCTAACTGCCGAGTTGTATTCAAATGGATTGGTTAAATCTACTTTCTTCTTCCTGAAGCCAGCTAACAAACGACCTGCTATATTAGCTGTTCTAGCTCTTATGTCTATTAGTTTACGGTTTCTTCTTAGATCATCTTCTATATTAACTATTTTACTTTTGATATTTGAGAACTCTTTTCCTACATCTACAGTAGAACCTGCATTGATGGCATCGTCTAGTTTAATTAAGTCAGCAGCTAAACCATTAACTTTAGGAGTCATCTGATTGCTCAACTTCCTAGTCTCCCTGACCATAGCTTGTACCTGTTGAGGGAAATCTTGTTTATCTTGTATGGCTCTTTCTATTTCGTCCTCTGGGTTTAACTTAGGCTTTGGTTTCTCAACAATAGGTATCTCTCCTTCAGGTTTCTCAGTTACAACAGGTTTTTCTGCTTTGGGTTTAGTTTCAAGGGTTGGTGCTTCTGGTTCTTCTAATCCTAACTCTTTATCTTTAGGATCAATCTCAATCTCTAGTTCTTTTCTAACAGCTTCTTCTTCTTCAATAGCTTTCTTTAAATCTTCTACTGCTTCTTTAGGATCGGCTTTACCTTCTTTAGCCATGCGGACTTTCTTTAAAGCTTTTATCTTACTCATCTGAGAAGTTATAAGCCTACCTGCACCGTATGTTGTTAAGTTAAGAAGTGTACCATATACACCTCCCTCATATAGTTCCTGAAATCTTTTCGATATAGCTTGTTCAGTTTCGAGATCATCAACATCAGTTCTTATATAGTCAGCTACAGCTCCTTTAAGAAATCCTTCTAATGCTATCTTAGTACCTTTTAAAGCTTTCCTGCCCAACTCACCGCCCTCTATGACTTTCTCTAAAGCTTTACCTGTCTTCTGTATTTTAGAAGCTTTAGATAGTAATTTAACTCCACCTGCTAACGCACCCCCTGGACCTGCAAAAGACATGATCCAAGATAACATATTAGAGGATACCTCTTCTACAGTAGACTTAGGGTCACTCAAGAATTGATCTTCTAAAGATATTTTAGTACCTAAAGGGATAACCTCATTAACACTGTTGTATAAATCATCTACAGTTCTAAGAGTACTTCTTTTAATAATCCTATCTACTGGTTCAACTCTAGCTGCTGTACTTAAACCTATACCTATAACCTGCCTAGCAAACGGATGCCAAAAAGCTTCGTCTTCTTTACTTCCTACACTTTCTTTTTCTTTATCTATATCTACAGCTTTGCCTTCATCTCCTGTCAGGTTTAAATCAACCCATCCATCTTGTGGTTCAGGCTTAGGTGATACTGTTGATTTTGTAACAAATGGTTTGCCTACTTTCTCTTCTTTTTTTTCTTCTTCAGCAAATAAAACAACCCACCCATCTTTGTCTACCTTCATATATTATTGAATACCTTTCAGGAGTGCAGCTTGTGCTAATCCTACAGTATTAATATCCTCTTGAGTCAAAACACCAAAAGCTTGATTCCATTTTTTAAAAATAGGAAAGTCATCTAAGTTTCGTTCTGTTTCTCCTAACTTAGAGTAAGTACTCCACTCGTTTCTGATTAGATCAAACTCTTCACCTAACATGACTTGTGTTTCAAAATAAGGAGTCTCCCTGAAATCTATTCTCAATACAGATTCTCCCCTAGATGCTTCTAAATCAATAGCTTCTTGTGGGTTTCTAAATCCCCACTTCCTGTGTATTAATAATTCAGTGTCTTCTAAGTCTAAAGTATCACCGCTAGTATCTTCTTCTATTGTACTTCTGATAACTCCTACTTTTTCCCATGCTATGTTACGACTGTCAATATCTAGTTTACCTAGTTCATCTAAGTCCACATCGTAAATAATCTCTTGTTTTCTTTGTTCTTCGTTATCAGGTGCAAATGCTGCATACTTCTGCTGCAAATAACGCCAGTATGTACCTACTGTTTTCCTAAAAACTTCTTCCCCTTTTTCTAGAGTTATTTCAGTAAGCGGGTCTACTTTAAATTTTTTGTCCTCTTGTATTTCCTCAAGGAAGCTTTCCTTATAATTCTTTTCAGCTTGTTTTATATCACGAAAGTTACCTATTACTTCTTTCTTTATTTTATTAAAAGCTTTAATTATTTCTTCGTCTCTATTAGGAGCACCTTTTAATTCAGTCTGCTTTTCTTTTAGTAACTTATTATATCTTTCTTTGAAAGGTGCTGTTTCTCTAACGACCATCTCAGAAACATCTTGGCTGCTCATATTTTTATATAAATCTTGTATTACCTCATTGAATCCAGACTCAAACTCATTCTCTCTAGCTGAGTACATTTCCGAACGCTCAAACCATGTGTTAGCTACTTGTTCTTCTTCAATTTTAGCAGCTTCAACTTTCATGGATAAATCTGTTATAGGCACATTTCCTATTTCACCTCCAGCATTTAATACCTCCTTAGCACTTCTGCCTTCCTTTACAGCTTTTCTCATATTTTCTGTTACTATCTTCTTTTGCTCCTTAGATAAATAAGAAGCAGATCGCTGTGTAATCTGTAAAGCGGAGTAATCTATTTTATTTGCAGCTAAACCGTAAGCCTCCCTTTTCGCATCGTTACCGTAATACAACCTAGTGTAATCTAATAGTCTAGAGGTTGCTTTGTTTTCTAATAAACTTCTAGCTTCCTTTTTAATGTCCCCCTCAAATCCTACATCCTTTAAAAAATCTTCAACACTTGCAATACTGATTGCATCTAATTGTTCTATACCTGTTATACCATCGTTAACTGATTGTAAAGCAGGATTAACAACAGCCATTATATCATCAGCGTCAAACTCAACATCCGCTTTGATAGCATCCCTTACTTGTTGTATTTGAGATTTAAAGCCTAAAGTTTCTTTTCTGATCTCAGCGTTAGGTCTATTTATATTTCCTAATTTACCGCCATCTCCTGTTAAATCTACATCTGTTATAGCATTTAAAATCTTTTCAGCTTTGTCTGGTTGTTTTTGAAATAACAAATCACTTACAGCTGTCTTAGCCATGCCGTTCCAAATTAACTCGACCATCCTAGACCTTGGTATGCGATCCTTTAGCGACCTTTCTTCCATCCAAGTTTTTAAGTTATCCTCAAAGTCTTTATAGTCTTCCTCTACATTAGCTTCTAACATCTGATTGGGAAATGTATCATTAGCATCCTCAATGACCATCCCCTCATTAAAATCCTGAACAGCTCTGTCTCTCTTCTTAGTAGCGTTAGCAAAGAAACTGTTATCTATAGAATCAGAATACTTAGAAAAACCTTGTAAAGCTAAAGGCGAACCACCTAACTTCTGTAAAGATTTCTCTCTTTCTTCAGCTATGATAGTACCTACTATATCTTCATCACTCTCTAGGTTCTGAGTTACTTCGTTAATCCTATCGTTTAAATTCTTAAAATAAGAAGACTTAGCTTCTCGTTGTCCTATTCTTTCCCTAAAAGCTCGTTGATAACCTACTAGTTGTGATCTAGGTAACAGTCCTTGTTCTACTAACTTCTCTCCTGTTTTATCTAACTCAGTAACAGAAGCTTCTAAGTCAGCAGTCGCTGCTTCCATTGCTCCTCTCTCTGCACCTTCTTGGAATTGAAACTCCTGTACTTGACCGTAAGCTTGTAAAGCAGGATTAACTTGACCTAGAGCATCAGCAAGGTCCATCAACTTATTCCTTGGTGCTCGTACCTGTGCTACACTGTACTGACCTGCTCGTTGAATAGTAGGTTGAATGCCTGGAACTGCACCTCCTAATCCTTGTACTTGTACTCGTTCTGCCATTATGATTTCATCCTACTTTTAATATCCAACCCTGTCCTGTATCCACTAAGTCCACCACTAACAGCTTCAAGACCTGCTGTTAAGAAACTAGGTTTATCTATAGGTTGATTAATACTGATAAGTCTTTGTTGAGAAGCTAATCCAGCTTGTTCTAATCCTAGCTGTGTACCTAATGCACTCATCTCTTGTTGTCTTAAAGTTGCTGCTCTATACCCTGCTTCTTGTCTAGTATAGTCATCCATCAAAGCTTGTACACTAGCACCTGCAACACCTGCTTCCCCTGCTGAAACTCTAGCTCTAGCTAACGCTTCTTGGGATTTCCTACTGACTTGTTCAAGTTCCCTAGCCGTAGCTTCTTGCTCTTGTGCTTGTCGCATACGGATTGAGGTCTGTTCCTGTAACGCTCTTTGACGCTCCGCTGCTGCTGACTGTGCTTGATAGGCTGCTTGTGCTTTAGCTTGTTGTCGTGCACCTGCAAATTGAACTCCTGCTTGGAGACCTCCTACTATTGCTAATGCTGCTGGATTACACATAATAAATTACTTCCTCTCTATCTTAAATGACTTATAACCAGGATAATTGCAATCTTCAAAAGTAGCACCTAACCAAGTTAACCACCTGACACTAAGTGTATTAGCTTCCATGACATAGTTTGTTAAGTAGTCAAATCCATCCATCAAGTCATCTATCCACTCTTGTGATTCTTTAACAAATTTCTTCTTTATCGTATAAAATTTCCTAGTACCTAACAACCAAGCTATACCTACATTCCCTCTCGGACTAACTCCAAAGCAAGCTAATAGACCGTCTTGATCTGTCTTGACGCTGTAGCATTTACTGCTTGATTCAAATGATCCGTACACAGCATCTCTAGGGTGGTGCATCAATCCAATACACTCCATCATATCCTCTTCTCGTAAGTCCTCATATAACATAGGAGCATCGAGGTCTGCCATACTAGGTTCAATCCTAACCTCCATATCTTCTACTCCTTGATATAATTGTTGATTCAAACTCTGCTGCTAACAGTTTTACTGGTAAAGCACTAGAAGATTTAATTTCGATAGTGGCATCATTAGGTTGAGCTTGTACAGCAAACTTAAAGAATCCAGTCTCAGGTGTGAATTTACTAAGTGTACTGACAGAGGCTAACAAACTTGGGTTGTAAGTGTAAGTGTATTTATCTCTAAATTTAGGTGTTACTTCTACAGTGAAGTGTCCTGTGTCTGCATATTCAATACTACCGTTACGAATAGTTTGGAATGTGTAATCAGATGCTGACCGTCCACCTCTCTCTGTAGGTTGTTTTAAGTTTTGCTTAGAGAACCTGTATAACATATCATATTCAAATCCTATGAAGAAATCTTTATCACTTAGGTACTCGTGGCTATTCTCACTCCAAGTTGTAGCAGATAAAACTTCAGAAGTTAGTTCCCATTTTTGTGTGTCTGTCTCAGGAAGTATAGTACCAGATGATGTGTGTCCTTCGATACACTTGTATAAAACATCTGTCTGATAACTCTGACTTAAAGCCCAAGCAGGAGCTACTATAGTTGTTGAGTCTATTCTTTCCCAATAGGTTTCCCAATCAGCACCTGTGCCTGGTTCTTTGGCTGCATCTGATGTGTGGGTTAAAATACATTTATATGTATAACTATCATTTGTCACATAATTAGAATACTTAACATAAGCTACTAACCTACCATCAACTATAGCTTCTGTATTAACAGAGTTACTAATAGTCAAAGCTCTTCTGTTACCATTCTTTGTGTACACTGCCATACCATCTCTGAATACAAATCCTCCAGTGGATACTATCTTAGTAACATCAAATTTAGGATCACCGTTAAATATTAACCCAGATCCACCACTCCTCGTGTAAGCAACAGAACTGACATAGGTAGCATTTGAACTTGCAATCCTGCTGTCTAACAATAAAGCATAGCCTCTGTCACTCTCAACAAGTCCATTCTCCATTGGTATCTTCTCTACATAAGTACCTACTGAATCGGTGGTTATGACATAAAGTGTAGCTTCAATAAAGAAGAAGCTTCTAACATTCCTAGCAAAGGAGAAAGTCATCCAGGAACTCTGTATCTTCTCGTTCCCTTGCCAAAAGTACTTATATACATACAGCTTCTTATAGTCACTGTCTGATTGTACAACCACCATATTCTCAGCTGCACTACCTTCCATCCTGACTATGTTAGTAGGTATGTACTTGTTTATCTGTTCTGTTATCTCAGCTGCTCTGTATGTCTCAGTGTTATTATCTACTGTGTATTCAAGCAGTCCTTCAAAGTTATTTCTTTTAAAGTTAAAGTATATATAACTACTAAGTGCTAACGGACGAATAGTATCCGATACATCAAACTCAGTCACAGGTGATATAGTAACAGTCTTAGGTGTTAACAAATCTCCACCTCTAAGTACAAACTGAGTCTTTGGAGAGAACAACATTAACTTCTCTTGGAAAGCTTGTGCGTGTTTAAGAATACTAATCTTAGTGTGTGATACACCTACATCTATTGGAGCAGAGTCTAACAGAGATTGTGTGGTAGTCCTAAAGAAATTAAAGTATTCATCTGCTTCAGAGAACACTACAGAGTCATCAGTCAAGAATCCTAACCTGTTCTTAAAGAAGAAGATGTCGTTTATTTTCTTGTCTGTAAAGGTTGGGAATGGATTACTGTAATCATCTCCTGCATTCCTCCCTACCCACTCAACTTCTTTTAAAGTAAAGCTTGTTATCTTACCTGTTGCTTGGTCAGGGACTAATCTTACTGGCATCGTACCTCTATCTAAAAACCTGTCAATACCTACGCTAACATCTTTATCTGTATCTTTTTGAGTCCACCCTACTTCTTCTATCCAACTTCCTTCTCCAAAGTTTTCGTTGTCTTTCGTCTTGAACCTGACATAGTAATCGTCTTGGTCTAAATCAGCATCTCCAATGATCTTAACTCTAAAATTATTATAACAAGATTTAGGTAAGTCAGTGATGCTGTCTACTTCTTTATATATAACACCTAACGCTTGGTCAGCTAATCCATCCGAAACTCTAAGTCTAAAATCAGAATCAGCTGATATTTTTATAATGCTACCATTTCTTTCTGTAGTGAATTTAGTGGCAGAACCAGCCACAGTAACAGAGGATATAGTAGGCATAACAACACCAGCTGATAGGTAATTAAATTCAAGTACGCTAACAGTTTGTTTCTCTCTTGAGTTCCTTGCGTAGTTTATTTGTACTCTCTTAACAGTAACTAACATCCCACTACCTGTAATTGGATCATACGCAGCAGTAGAAACTGTACTACTATATCCTGTTCCTTTGAAATTTAAAACAGAAGATACTACACCACCATTGATAAGAAGTAAACTTCCTCCTGCTCCTGTGCCTATTTTAGTACCACTATCGAATTGATCGACTGAAAAAGTAAAATTTGTAGAATAGTATCTATTAGAAGCTGTACTACCTCCCATTCCTGATCCTCCTGTCAAAGAAAATACTTCGACAGTACCTGCACCTGAAACAAAAGCATCTAAACAAGCAGTAAGGTCTTTAGCTATGTATTCAGTATCTGCGTACTTACCGTCACTGTGTCCTGCCCTTCCACTTATATAAGTAGCAGGAGCATCACCGTGTGTAGTGTAATCATGTTCAGAAGCTAAACTACTAGCAACAGGAACTAACTGACCGTCTAAGTAAATACTGTAAGCTTTATCATAGTCTCCTAGCTTAACAAAGATCAAAGCATCTTTCTCTAACGGTTGAGTCTTTAACTCTGAATCTGTAACTTTAGCTACATCCGTAGTTTTATTAACAAGAAAGGTAGAGTCTGCAATGGTTAACGCTCTGAGGTCTTTGACAGGATTAGTAGCACCTGTAAGATACAAACTAGCAGCAGAGTCCTCTACATAAATAGAAAGAGTTGCAGCACCTATACTTACAGCAGTCAGATCAAATGCTTTTAACTTATTAGTAGAGTCATAGGTAATCAGGTATTGGTTCTCATCGTCCCTGTCCACATAATGACTGAATAAATTAGTGTTAATGTCAGCACCTAGTCCTGTGTCATATAAGAACCTACTGTTAGGTCTTTTAACAAGTCCCTCTACTACAGTTGACCAAGCGTTTATCTGCTCATCACACTGTCCAGGGTATCTTAAATTGTCAGGTTGTTGTGATACACCTTGGGCAAGGTTAGGAATACTGGTGTTAAGCAGTGGCATCTTTACCTGTCAAGTACTCTTAGTACGCTGTAGTTATCAAATATAGTTCTATCTGCATTCTCAGAGTCGCTCTCAATAGCTCTAGCTTTTGCTTCTATCTCATCTCTCAAAGCAAATCCTTCTATCTCACGACTGCCTAAGAACCTAGCTGCAAAGATTCTAGCTGATTTAACAGCTATGTAATGTCTAAATTGTTCAGGTAGTTCTTCAAAGTCTAACTCAAAAGTAATGATAGCTTTCAAGTCCTTGGTCCAAGTTTCCCTGTGGTTCTTCCTGTCGTATAGCTTAGTACCTCGTTGTACAGGATCAGAGTCCGTGTATATCTCAGGGTCTAAGTCTACCTTTAAAGTGTTAAGGGGAAGAGTAATCTTACTAGTACTAGCATCTGGTACTAACGGATAATCATACTCTGTATTAAAATGCCATCCTTCTGATTGGATAGCTTTACTAGTTTCGTCTAACGCATGGACTGCTTGTGTAACGGTTACAGGAACGCTTGTTCCACTTAAAGTATTAACAGGTGACTCTCCTATTACAGAGATCATTATGTTTACCGCTTCTAGTTTCGTTGTCAGTGCCATAGCTTAATAAATAAAAATATCAGTGAAGGGGAGTGGAACGAATCCAAACCTCCCCAACACCGAAGAGAGAATCCTAAGTTAGGAAACAAGTTCGATAGCACACTCAGGACGGAGGATTCCGTGTCCCATAGCATACTTAGCAACGAACAATGTACCTTGACGCTCAATCTGATATTCAGACTCAGTAGCAAGATCAAGCAACTTAACTGTTCCAACAGCAGCTGAGTGTCCTACGATACCCAAGCTATTGCGGAAGTCACCGTTGTATCCTACTCCACTTGCACCGAAAATATCATTGCTTGAAGCACCGTCTCCAGTAGAAACAGCTGACAAGTCAGTTGATGGAATGTGAGTTGACTTATAGATTTGAATACCAGCTACTTGTGCAATGCTACCAGAAGCAAGTGATCCTGAACCTCCTACATCTTTATTAGCAGCAGAAGTATTGATAGCAACTGCACCACTACCTCCTGTAATAAGTTTGTAGTATTCACTAGGACGAAGAACTGCAAAGCGTCCATCACTAGGAATATCGTTCTCGTCAAGCTTTTGAGCAGCTGTGAACAAAGCAGTAATTAACTCTGCACCTGTAACAGCAGCTGGAGTACCAGCAACATCACCTGCACTGAAGTCATTGTTAGCAACATCAAGTTGTCCACCTGTCTTACCACCTGTGATAACAGCAGAGCTACGAGCAGCAGCAATGAATGTCTTAGAGATAGCAGTGTCAAAACGAAGTGCAAGAGCCTTACCTAACTCGTTAGCGTAAACTGAACGAATGTCGTAGTGATTCTTTACATCATCAATGTTAGCTAAGAAAGTAGAAGCAACAAGCATCTTATCGATAGTTATTGTCTGTTCAGCTTTCTTAATGTCGCTGAGGTATGTGCTACTAGAACCACCTTCTTCAGCGATGTTCTCGCCTGGTGTGTGGTAATTAGCTGTTGCAATACCTGTTACTGGGAACTGAGCGGATTTACCGTTCTCAATTGTACGAATAGTGTGTAAGGGTTTGAAAACATTGGACTCCTCAAAGGTCTGTAGAATTTCTCCACTGAACTTTTTAAGAAACAACGCATTGTCAGCAGCATCTGAGCCACCAACAGAATTAATCTGACCTACACGACTGGGGTCTGTTATACCTTCTCCTGCCATAATATATGATCTCCTATTTTAAGTTTATAATTGTGTATGTATTTGTTGTGACTTTCGTTAGAACCTTTGATCGAGATTGTCCACCGCAGTGGGTCTTGACATTAGTCGTACTAATTGTCGTTTAAAGTAAATTTAGTATTATAATTCCACCTAAACACAGAACAGTCAAGACAATAGCTTTTTCCTTTTGTGTAAGTGAGTTATAAATTTTTATGAGTTTATTCATTTGTTTTGTGCTTTATTGTGAACATAGCGAGTGTAGATTAACGGTACTACATTCCAAAGGATAACACCGATAAGACATAGTTTCAAGAACCCATATATCTCATCTAACATAGAATCAAAGAATCCATTATCCATCTCTTCATTGAGTTGTTGTTGTACAAGTTTTTGTACATCTCCTTCAGTGATTGCTTTTACTTTGTTAGCTAATCCTTTATTCTCTTCCATCAATTTAGCACCCTCTCCTATTCCCCATCCAAGGGCAGCACCACCAGCAGCAGGACCAGGACCACCTAAAGCACCCACTGTTGCTCCTCCCACACTTCCTGCTAACGGATAAAAAGAAGCCTTGGAACATCCACCTAAAAGAACCAGAACCAACACTGGCAAGAAAAAAGATGGAGTCCAAGGCTTCATATATATGAACCTACCAAATAAAACTACAGGTAATTGTGACTAACTGCGATGCGTCTGTCAATCTCTTCGTGATAACTTTTGTCACCACTTTTGTATCGAGGATCAGACATTGCACGAGCAAGTTCTTGATTAGATTTAAAAGGCATTGTAGATGAACCATTTACAGCACCTTGTACCAACTTAGGACTAACTCCGTTCTCTGCTTTAAATTGTGCGTATAATCCTTTGGCAGCAAGTTTAGCTTGTTCAACTGTACCGTTCTGTACGATTTCATCAAAAGTATTTACTTCTTCAGGAGATAGATTATTAGCAGCCCACTCAGCCATTTGATCCCAATTACCTTCAGTAACAGCTTTGATACTACCTTCTTCACTTTGTTGTAGTGCTTGTTGACCAGCAGCGTAGCTATCTACTAACTCCTTCGGTAACCCAACCTCAGCAAGATTCTTATAGGTCTCTTCAGATATAACACCGTCATTCTCAAAGAACTCCTTACTAGCTTCAGCAATAACAGTATTAGTATTCGTATCTTCTGTAGTGTCGTCCTCTTGTTGTTCATCGCTTTGTGGTTGTTCTTGTTCTTGTTCTTGTTCGTTAGATCCCAATTTCGCTTCCAACTCAATATATGACTTTGCCATAGCTTCAGCAGATGCGAATTTCTCAGGCAACCACTCAGGTCTATCCTCTTGCGTTTCTTGTGTTTGTTCTTCAGATACTGCATCAACAGCTTCCTCTGACTCTGGGTCAATCTCCTGTGGTGCTCTCTCATTTATCTCTACTCGGTGTAATTCTGCCATATCTCTTTACTCTTCTTGTGGTTGTTGTTGACTAGCCATGTACTGCTCTTGTGCAGCATTGATAGCAGGTGCTACAGCAGGTTGACCCAACTTCATCATCATCTCTTGTTGTTGTGCCATCTGCATAGCTTGTTGAATTTCTTCTTCTGTCTTGATTAATCCCTCAGTCTCTATACCTAACGCTGTGGCTCTTCTTTTGAAGTAGTCAGATACATTAACATATTCTGCAACTGCTTGAGGACCAACGATTTGATTAGCTCCTGCAAGGAATAGATCAAGCTTTTGTAAATCATTACCTCGTCCTAGTGCTTCAACACCAGTAACAATAGTAGGTTTAACAATGTCTTTAGGTAACTTAGGAAGTCTTCCTTCTTTCCCCATCCTTGCCATTAACCTAGTAACGACAGGCATTTGAAACTCTTGTGACAATAACGAATACAAACCACCAAGTGCAGCTTCCAGCTCTTGAGATAACATTCTTATCTCCTCTGCTGTTACTCGTTCTGCATCTCTGACTACACCACTGTTAAGTAGGAAAGCTTGAGATAGTCTATCACTAATCCCATTCATTACTCCTTGTGCAGTACGGAAGTCATTGAACTTGTTAAGTTGTAAAACAGATACATCTCCATCACTACCTTGTACGATTGCACCGTTAGGAGATTCAGATAAAGTCTTAGCTCTAGTTGTACCGTTAGGATTAACCATGAACAATACCTTAGCTGCTGCTGCACTACCTTCGACTATCGCTTTTGTTAACGACTCTAAAGATTTAAGATCACCGATGTACTCCTCTACAAATCCACGACCATAGTCTTCACCATCTATCCTGGTATATCTAAGAGGTAGGAATGGAGTCTTCTCGATAGGATACCTACCCTTTGACTCTTCAATAACAATTCCTTTTACATCTTGTTGTACTACAAATTCATTACCTTCTCTAATTACAGAGGTGTACAAGTCACAACTGTTCTCTTTCTCTTGACGATATACTTCCTCTCTTACAGACTCAGGTAACATCATTGGAGCAACAGTTTCTTTAATAGCTATGTGTGTTACATTACCCATTGGGTCTCTTTTTACACAGTACCTATCAAGTCTGAATACTCTCATCCCACCGTCATCAGGTAAGTATAACAAAGTATTTCCTGTCACTAATAAATTCTTTAACGCTTCAAACACTCCCACTCGAAATGCTTCTACTTCTACTTCTTGAGATACACTTCGTTCTACATCTGCTAGTGCTTTCTCTAAGTCAGATCGTAACTGCTCTCCTCCCTCTGGTCCTAACTCCTGCTTTGCTTTATCTAATTCATACCTGTCAATAACAAGACGGAAGAATGGTGCGTTAGGTGGTAACAGTGCTAACAATAACTTAGAAGCTAAGTTGTTCACTCCTCTAGCTCCTACTCCTTGATATGGTGTGTAGTACTTAGTAGCGTGACTGTGACCGTCAGGTGGCATTATGTAAGGTATAGTCAACTCAGATGAGGTACGACCTCGATCCAAGAAAGACCACCTTTGGTTCTCTAAGGAGTTGTATAGACCTTGTGCTGTTTCTTGCATATTATACAGGGTCAGGTGAAGTCCACTCGTTAGTAGCTAATATAGCTAATATTTCAGAGTGGGTGTACTCGGTCTTACCTTCCAAAAAGCTAGGCGTATCGCCTTCGTACTTGAGTAGGAACTTACTGCCGTCTACTGAGTATCTCAAGGAATCTATT